>JAAUYG010231155.1_pt1 | contig 14258 bp, 11 predicted proteins | sample 7278091 | NCBI WGS metagenome assembly JAAUYG01 (sample SAMN14350201, study PRJNA611818) | marine sediment metagenome | isolation source: surface marine sediment (0.6m) | place: French Polynesia: Moorea | collected 2018-08
CGCCGAGCCGGTACACGTCGCGGCGAGCTATGCGTTTCAGCTCTCGGGCGGCATGGCCCAGCGTGCGATGACCGCCGTGGCGCTCGCGGCGAACCCCGACGTGCTGGTCGCCGACGAGCCGACCACGGCGCTGGACGTGACCATCCAGGCCCAGATCCTGAAGCTGCTCAAGGAGCTGCAGCAGAAATTCGGCATGGCCATGCTGCTGATCACCCACGACCTGGCGATCGTCAGGAAGATGGCCGACCGGGTCTGCGTCATGACCGAGGGCGAGATCGTCGAGTCCGGCACGACCTGGGACATCTTCGAGCGGCCCCAGCACGCCTACACCCAGAAGCTCCTGGCCGCCGAGCCCAAGGGCCAGCCGATCACGGCGCCGGCCAGCGCGCCGGTCGTGATGCGCGGCGAGGACGTCAAGGTCCACTTCCCGATCAAGAAGGGCGTGCTCAAGCGCACGGTCGACTACGTCCGCGCCGTCGACGGGGTGACCCTGACGGTGCGCGAGGGCCACACGGTCGGCGTGGTCGGCGAGAGCGGCTCCGGCAAGACCACCCTCGGCCTGGCCCTGCTGCGCCTGCTGTCGTCCAAGGGCGGGATCGCCTTCAAGGGCGAGACCATCCAGGGCCTGGGCAGCGGCGCCCTGCAGCCACTGCGGCGCGAGATGCAGATCGTCTTCCAGGACCCTTACGGCTCCTTGAGCCCGCGCCTCTCGGTCGGCCAGATCGTCGAGGAGGGCCTGAAGGTCCACGACCTGGGCGACAGCGCGGCGGCGCGCGAGGAGATGATCATCGAGGCGCTCGAGGAGGTCGGCCTGGACCCCGCCTCCCGGCACCGCTATCCGCACGAGTTCTCGGGCGGCCAGCGCCAGCGCGTCGCCATCGCCCGTGCCATGGTCCTGAAGCCGCGCTTCGTCGTGCTCGACGAGCCGACCTCGGCGCTCGACATGTCGGTGCAGGCCCAGATCGTCGACCTCTTGCGCGATCTGCAGGAACGGCACAAGCTGGCCTACATGTTCATCAGCCACGACCTGAAGGTTGTCCGCGCCCTGGCCGACGAGGTCATCGTGCTGCGCAACGGCCAGGTCATGGAGCACGGACCGGCGCAGAAGATCTTCGAGACCCCCGACCACCCCTACACCCAGGCGCTGATGAAGGCCGCCTTCGAGCTGGAAGCGGTCGAGACCGGCGTGGTATCCATGTGACGGGGCGCTAGACCATTGCGCCGGCTGTCCCCCTGCCTGGCCCTCGTCCTGGCCCTCGTCCTGGCCCTGCCGCTGCTGGCGGCCTGCGCCGCACCGCCCGCCGAGGAGAGGATCGAGACCAGGGTCGAGAACCCGGCCGAGAAGCTGCTGCTGGCCGGCTGGTACTACGAGGAGCGCAACAGCCCGCGGCCGGCCGAGCGCCTGATCCGCGAGGCGATCCAGATCTACCAGGCGACCAGCGACCGGCTCGGCCTGGGCCACGCCTATCGGACCTACGGGCTGTTCCTGCGCTCCGACGCGGTCAGGCGCGCGGCCGAGCTCTACGCCGAGGAAGGCTTCCTCGACCCGAGCATCACCTTGGACAACCGGCTGGCGCAGTCGATCGCCTACCTGGAGCGGGCGGCGACGCTCTACGAGCAGGAGGCCGCCTACGGCTGGGTGATCAACGCCCAGCTCCAGCTCGGCTACGGGCATCATTTCCAGAAGCAGACCGCCCAGGCCTGCGCCGCCTTCGACCGCAGCCTGGAGGTCTATCAGGAGCACAGGGACTCCACGGAGTCCGTCATCCGGCTCCCACCTGGCGAGAGCAGCTACGAAACCTTCGTAGCCGCCATGAAGAAGCAGTCCGACTGTCCGAGGTGACCTGGCGCGCCTCCGCCACCGAAGTGCGCTCCCAAGCGGTTGAATGCCCCTGCGTTTCCCTGTAGCTCTCGGCCGCAGGGAGTCGGATCACCACAGCGGCCGAGGAACGGGGACTTCACACATGGCGCTTCTCTTCAAGGGCGATATCGATCGCGGCGGCAGCTGGGAGCGGGCCCTGGCCCGCCACGCCCCGGAGCTGGAGCTGCGCACCTGGCCGGAGCTCGGCGATCCCGAGGGGATCGACTACGCCCTGGTCTGGGAGCCGCCGCCGGGCCTGCTCGCCGGCCTGCCGAACCTCAAGGCGATCTTCTCGATCGGCGCCGGCATCGACCACCTGGCCAGCGATCCCGAGCTGCCGCCGGCGGTGCCGGTCGTGCGCATGGTCGAGCCGGGTCTGACCAACGGCATGACCGAGTTCGTGGTCATGAGCGTGCTCTACCACCACCGCTTCATGCTCGACTACCTGGCCCAGCAGCGGGCCCGCAAATGGCGCGAGATCTCGCAGATCGGCCCGCAGGAGCGCCGGGTCGGAATCATGGGCCTGGGGGTCCTGGGCCAGGACGCCGCGCGGCGCCTGCTGGACTTCGGCTTCCCGGTCGCCGGCTGGAGCCGCAGCCCCAAGTCCCTGCCGGGCGTCACCAGCTTCGCCGGCGCCGAGGGCCTGGCGCCCTTCCTCGGGCAGAGCGACATCCTGGTCTGCCTGCTGCCCTCGACCGCCGAGACCCGGGGCCTGCTGAACGCCGGGACCCTGGCCGCCCTGCCGCGCGGCGCCGCGATCGTCAATGCCGGCCGCGGCGACCTGATCGTCGAGGCCGACCTGCTGGCCGCCCTCGACACCGGCCAGGTCGGCGGCGCCACCCTGGACGTCTTTCCCGTGGAGCCGCTGCCGGCGGAGAGCCCCTTCTGGGAGCATCCGCGGATCGTCCTCACGCCCCACGTCGCCAGCATGACCATCCCCGACAGCGCCGCCGCCGCCGTGGTCGCGCAGATCCGCCGCTTCGAGGCGGGGCAGCCGCTGGAGCACGTGGTCGAGATGGCGCGCGGCTACTGACCGCAGGGTCCGTCACCCAGCCCGGCAGAGACTGGTTTTCCCGGAGAAGCGGGGCCGGCCGACGGCACCTTCGAGCCCCCCACCCGCCGACATGGGGCCCGCAGAGACGGGGCCCGCAGAGATGGGGCCGGCCGAGATGGGCAGGCATACGGTCACGAGCAAACCGCCGGCTTCCCGATTGCGGGCCTCGATCATGCCGCCATGCGCGATGACCAGCCGCTTGGCGATCGCCAGCCCCAGACCGAAGCCCTTGGTGCCGGTGTTCTCCGGGCCCCGGACGAAGGGCTCGAAGATCGACGACAGGCCTTCCTCCGGCAGGCCCGGACCGTCGTCCGCGACGCGGACGAGGAACCGCCCGGCCGCCGGGTCCCGCGCCACCGTCACCTCCACGACCTGTCCGGCCGTCGAGACACCCAGGGCGTTGCGCACGACGTTCTCCAGGGCGCGACGCAGCAGCTCCGGGCTTCCCTCGACGATGAAACCGTCGGCCCAGGCTTCGCCACCGCCGTCGAGCGTGCTCTCCACGTGGACACCCGAGGGCTCCGCCTCGAAGCGCGCGTCGCCGACGATGGTGCTGACGAGGCAGGCCAGGTCCACGTAGTCGCACTTCTGCGACACGCCGCTCTCGGCCCGCGAGAGGGTCAGCAGCTCGCCGACCATGGCGTCGAGGCGCCGGACCTCGAGATCGATCCGGGTGAGCGTGGTCCCCAGGTTCTCGGGATTCTGCCGCGTCAGGCCGACGGCGACCTGGAGGCGGGCCAAGGGCGACCGCAGCTCGTGGGAGACGTCGTGGAGAAGCTGGTCCCGCGCGGCGACCAGCTTCTGGAGGCGCTCGGCCATGGCGTCGAAGTCCTGCGCCAGGTCCGCGAGCTCGTCCCGGCGCGCGCCCATCTCGGGCTTGAGGCGGACGTCGAGCTCGCCGAGCGCCAGGCGCGCGAAGCCCTTGCGGAAGCTCAGGATCGGCCGCGTGATGTACCAGGCCAGGGCGATGCTGAACAAGAGCCCGCCCAGAAGGGCACCCGCGAGCACCTCAAACGGAATCATGAAGGGCTGATGCCTGATACCGATCGGCAGGACGACGGTGGGCATGCGACGGCGGATCTGGAACAGGGTGCCGTCGGGGGCGACGGCCTCCGCGAGATGATACTCCGGGTCCGCCGCGTGATGGGACCGCGCCTCGAGCGCGCCCGAGGGCACCGCGGAAAGCAGCGCCCGGTCGGCCTCGGGCAAGCTCGCCGTCATCCTTTCGAGAGCGGGCAGGCCGCCGAGCTGGATCGCCAGGACCGCCGAGCCGACCTGAGCCGGGGCGACCCGTTCCTCGTAGATGCGCTCGCAAGGGCTGGACTGTCCGTAGGCCAGGATAAGAACCCAAAGGCCCTCAAAAATCAGAACGAAGGTGACCCAGAAGCCGATCATGATCTTCAGGAACAGTCGCCTGCGCATTCAATCCTGCCTCATCTGATAGCCGACGCCGCGAACGGTCTCGATGACCGAGTCGCCGCGCATCGCGGCATGGAGCTTTTGCCGCAGGTTGCTGACATGCATGTCGATGCTCCGGTCGTAGGGGTCCCGGGGCCGCCCAAGGACCTTGAGCGAGAGCTCGTCCTTGGTGACCACACGGTCCGATTCACGCATCAGGAACTCCAGGATGTTGAACTCCGAGACCGTGAGCTCGAGCAGGGCGCCGTCGTATTCGACCCGCCGCTGCGCCGGCAGCAGGCGCAGCGGACCGTAGGCGAGGGAGCGGACCACGGCCTCCCTCGCCTGTCCGACGGTCCGGCGGAGCACGGCCCGCAGCCGAGCCACCAGCTCGCGCGGGTTGCAGGGCTTGGGCACATAGTCGTCGGCGCCCATCTCCAGGCCGACCACGCGATCCACGTCGTTGCCCTTCGCGCTCAGCATGATGATCGGCACGCTGCTCCGCTGGCGGATGCGGCGCAGCACCTCGAGCCCGTCGATGCCCGGCATCATGATGTCGAGAACCACGACCGAATGCCCGTTGGACAGGGCCGCCTCGACACCGGCGTCGCCGTTGTGAACGGCGGAGGCCTTGAAGCCCTCTGCAGCGAGATAGTTGATCAGCATTTCCGTCAGTTCGATGTCATCGTCGATCAGCAGTACGTGCACTCTCACTCTCCATCCCGGCGACAGACTACCCGCGGCGAAGATCGTCCGGCCTGAGGTTATTTTGTGGCTTTACGCAATACTTACGCTTTCATTACTCAGGCCTGACGAAGCGAGTCTTCCCTTCTGCAGCGGGCAATCACAAACTAGGCGCTGCCGTTCGAACGTTCGAGACCCCGGAACCCGGCGCTCCGGACGCGACCGCAAGACATCGGGGACGAGGCCCGCAGGAAGCAGGGCGGCGAGGCGGGGCGAGAGGACGGCCGAAACGGCCCTTTGCGGCCAAAGGACTGAGCTTGCCTCACCGATCGGCGCGGCCGCTGCGCGCCGCCCCGAGGCCCGCGGCCGCCGGAACAGGCGGAGATGCTCCGGGCAGCCCGCTCATTCAGGTATCAAGCTCATAAATATAACGAAAGAATTATAGAGGACTAAAAGTCCTCTATTCATCGATTTCTATGTAAAGAATCTGCATTCTCTAAATATTGACACACTAATATCTCACCAAACTTCAGCGAATTTCCAAGAAGATCCCACCAGCAGAAGCCGCGGTCCCGTCGCCAGTCGAGGCGCGCACGGAGTGCCGGTGGCGAACATCATTGGTTTTGCCGAGCGAGATGAAACTGTCAGAAACACCAAGGATTCAGGGTGCGAACTTCACCCGGAACCCCGGGCCAGGGCTTCCGCCTTGCGGGCCAGGCGCCCCCTTGCCGGGCGGCGAGGCAGGACGATCGGATCGACCGGTCCAGCCGGGATGCCGGCGGGGAGGCGACCGATGACCGCATTTTGGCGCCGTCGCGTCATCAGCCTCGCCCTGCTGCTGCTCGCCGGGTCGCTGCTCTATCTCGCGGAAAGGATCTACGAAATCTCCCTAAGGGACGGCACCTACCTGACCGGCTGGATCCTTTTCGTCATGACGGCCCTTCTCGCCCTGCTGAACGTCCGGAAGAAGCTGTCCATGCTGCCACTCTTGCCGGCCGCCTTCTGGTTCCAGACCCATGTCTATGTCGGGATCCTGGCCTTCGGGCTGTTCTTCCTCCACTCGAACTTCAGGCTGCCCAACGGCCCTTTTGAGAAGGCGCTTTGGTGGGCCTCGGTTCTGGCCTTCGCGACCGGGATCCTGGGGCTGCTTCTCTCGCGCCTCCTGCCGGGCAGGCTGAGGCGCCATCCGGAACGGGTCGTCTTCGAGCGCATTCCCGCCTTCCGGTCGGATCTTCAGACGGAGGCGGAGTGCCTCGCCCTCAGGGCCGTCGGCGATTCCGACGACTCGCGCATCTCCGACTTCTATCTGAAGGTCCTGGCGCCCTTCCTCCGCAAGCCCCGAAACCTCCTGGCCCACCTGATGGGATCGAGACGGCATGCCTGGCGCCTGGACGCCCAGTTCAGGGCCGTGCGGCACAGCGCCACGCAGGATGCCCAGGGGTTGCTGGAGAAGCTGCAGGAGATCGCCGAGGCGAAGGACGTCCTCGACCACCAGTATGCCCTTCAGCTCACGCTCAAGGCCTGGCTGTTCCTCCATATCCCCGTGAGCATCGCCGCGCTGCTGCTGGCGATCACGCACGTCCTGCTCGCCTACGCCTTCGGAACGGCGACGCCATGACCCGCCGGTTTCAGAGCTTCGACTTTCGCAGGACCCCCTACAACCGGCCGTCGGACCTCTGGCTCTGCGGCTACGCGGCGGAGGGTCGGCCCTGCCCGCGGGGGCCGAGCGCCAAGGGACGCTGCCAGCAGGCCAGCGAATGCCAGCCGCGGCGCAGCGGCGACACCTGGGCCTGCGGCCGGCCCGAGGCCCAGGGCGGGCCCTGCGCCGAGGGACCCCTGCCCGACGGCAGCTGCTGCCGCGTCCGCCGGGCCTGCACACCGCAGCCGAGCCTTCGTAACCTGCGCGGGCGGCTCAACTTCTGGGTCACCGCGATCGTGGTCTCGATCCTGCTCGTGTCCTTCGCAAGCACGCACAACATGCTCTCGATTCCCGCAGGCCAAAGGATCAAGGGCCATGGCGAGCTGACCGACTGCGGCCAATGCCATGTCGTCTTCGACACAGGCAACTGGATCCTGGCCGCCTTCCGCGGCGACAACGCCGCCGCCGACAGCGCCAAGTGCACCGCCTGCCACGACCGCGGCGGCGACCCGCTGCAGCCCCACAGCCTGCCGCGGAGCGAGCTGCAGCGCCTGACCTCGGAGGCCAGGGCACGGGACTGGCACGCGAAGCCTGCAGCCCTGCAGTCGATCAGCGCGAAGCTCCTGCCGTTGCCCGAGGCGACCGACACGGGGATCGCCTGCCCGGCCTGCCACACGGAGCACATGGGTGCGGAGTTCGACGTCACGGCGGTCTCCAACGCGCGCTGCCAGAGCTGCCACGAGACCAAGTTCCGAAGCTTCGCCGAAGGCCATCCGCCTTTCGAGCGCTATCCCTATCTGCGGCGAACCCGCCTCGTCTTCGACCACCAGGCCCACTTCGCGCGCAACTTCGCCGAGGCCGAGGTGGAGGGTGCGCCGCGGGTCTGCAAGGACTGCCACATCCCGGACGCCACCGAACGGCACATGCTGGTGAAGCCCTTCGAGGAGACCTGCGCCCCCTGCCATGCGAAGGACATCAAGGGCCAAGATGCGAAGGACCAGGACGTCAAGGGCCGGGATGGCGCCGTAGCCAAGGGCATCCCGGTGCTGACCATCCCGGGCCTGGACCTGGAGAGCCTGCGTCGGGCCGGTGTCGAGATCGGCCAATGGCCGGACGGCGCACCGCGCGGGTCGATACCGCCCTTCATGAGGCTGCTGATCGCCGCCGACGACCAGTCGGCTGCCGACCTGGCACGAATTGAACGGCTGGATCTGATGGACCTGGGGGATGCCGGCCCCAAGGAGCTCGAGGCCCTTCGCAGGATCGCCTGGGCGATCAAGGATCTGGTCTACGACTTCGTCGCCTTGGGACCGGACTCCCTCAACGCCAAGGTCGCCCATACCCTCGGCCACCATCTCGACGAGGCGACCCAGGGCGACATGGTCGCCAAGGTTCCCCTGGACGCCGTCCTCGCCGCGCGCGAGGCCTGGTTCCCGCAGCTGGAGGCCGAGGTCCTGCACCGCCGGCTCGGCCGCGCGGCCAAGGACCTCGTCACCCTTCCGGTACCGGAGGACCCGAAGCCGATCGAGGCCGAGGTCGATTCGGAAGCCTGGGCCGCCTACGGCGGCTGGTTCCGCAAGGGATACACCCTCTATTACCGGCCCAACGAGCATCGGGATCCCTTCGTGCGCTCCTGGCTCGACATCGCCGCACGATCCCAGGGGACCAGCGCCCAGCACCACGGCCAGACCTTGCTGACGCTCTTTCGGAACGAAAAGGTCCCGGGCCAATGCACCCGATGCCACAGCCTGGAATGGGACAGCGCCGACGCGCAGAGCGGCCGGTTGCTGGTCAACTGGCGCCCCTTCACGCCCGACCCGGGCCACAGCGGCTTCACCCAGTTCGACCACGCCTCGCATTTCCGGATCGTCGGCGAGAAGGGCTGCGGGACCTGCCATCGGATCGACGCCGGAGCCGACTACGCCGGCAGCTTCAAGGGCTTCGACCCCATGAACTTCCAGTCGAACTTCGCGCCGGCGAAGATCGAGGTCTGCAGCGACTGTCACGTCCAGGAATCGGTCGGCGGCAACTGCACCCAGTGCCATCGCTACCACGTGGGCAGCTTCCCGGCGGTTCCGGTCGCCACGGAAATCTCCGGGCAGGCCGCGGCAGCGCCGGAGGCCACCGCCCCGGCGGCACCGACAGCGGCCCGGGCCGCGGCCGACGGAACGCCGCTGCCCCGGCGGAAACCCCTTCTGCCGGTGCGGATCCGGCTCTCGTCCCATCGCACGCACCGCAGCGCGAACGAGGCCCTGCACCACCTGAAGGACAGCTTCGCCGGCCTGCTCGGGGAGAAGCACCTCTTCATCGACCATCAGGAGCACGACGAGCGGGGGCCATTCTACCGCTTGATCGCCTCGTCCTTCGCCGACCCGGCCGCCGCCGAGGCCGCCTGCGCGGAGCTGCGCGCGCAACACCACGACTGCTTCGTGCTGAGCCGCGGAGCGGCGCAGCCGTCGCCCGCACAGCAGGCGCGGCAAAGCGTGAACCGCCTCATGAGGCTCTTCGGGCTCCGGCCGTCGCAGGCCGCGCCCTAAGGAGGCAACACAAGAGGCGTCACAAAGGGCGGATTGGGGGCGGATTGGGGGCGGACTGGACAGACAGGGTCAGGCGGCGCCCGCCCTCCTCTTCTTCGCCAGCGCCTCGATCAGGCCGTAGATGGCGCGCAGGCCCATGGCCTCGCCGCCGGCGGGCCGGCCGGGCCGGGCCGCCAGGTTCCAGGCCATGACGTCGATGTGGATCCAGGCCTTGGCCTTGGCCACGAAGGCCTCGAGGAAGAGCGCGGCGGTGATCGCCCCGCCGTAGCCGCCCTCCGAGATGTTGTTGAGGTCGGCGACCTTGCTGTCCAGCAGCCGCTTGTAGGGCGCGTGCAGCGGCAGGCGCCACAGCGGATCCTGGGCCGCCAGGCCGTGGTCCAGCGCCGCGGCGGCGGTGGCATCGTCGTTGCAGAACAGGGCCGGCAACTCGCTGCCCAGGGCCACCCGGGCGGCCCCGGTCAGGGTCGCGAAGTCGACCAGCAGCTCGGGCGCCTCGCGGTCGGCCTCGGTCAGGGCGTCGCAGAGGATCAGCCGGCCCTCGGCGTCGGTGTTGCCGATCTCGACGGTCAGGCCCTGGCGGGTCTTGATCACGTCCAGGGGCCGGAAGGCGTTGCCGGCGACACTGTTCTCCACCGCGGGGATCAGCAGCCGCAGGCGCAGCGGCAGCTTGGCGGCCATGACCATCTGGGCCAGGCCGAGGACGTGCGCGGCGCCGCCCATGTCCTTCTTCATCAGCTTCATGCCCGCCGCGGACTTGAGATCCAGGCCGCCGCTGTCGAAGCAGACCCCCTTGCCGACCAGGGTGACCCGGGGTCCCTTGGCGCCCCAGCGCAGGTCGATCAGGCGCGGCGCCCGGTCGGCCGCCCGGCCGACGGCGTGGATCGTCGGATAGTTGTTCTTGAGCAGCGCCTCTCCCGCGGTGACCGCGACCTTGGCGCCGTGGGCCTTGCCCACGGCCTTGACCGCCTCGGCCAGCTGCGGCGGGCCCAGGTCCTCGGCCGGCGTGTTGACCAGGTCGCGGACCAGGAAGGTCGCCTCGGCGGCGCGGGTTACCGCCCCCTTGTCGACGCCCTTGGGCCAGGCCAGAACGGCGAAGTCGCGCTCGCGCTTCTTGTAGCGGGTGAAGGCGTAGCCGCCGAGGGCCCAGCCGAGGGCGGCGGCGCTTGCGGCGGCCGCGGCCAGCGACTCGTCGAGGCGGTAGCGGCCCTGCGGCAGGCTGCCGGGCAGCGCGCCGTAGGACCAGATGTCCTCGCCCGCCTCGACCCCGAGGAGGACCCGCGCCAGCGCGCCCTCGGCGTCCGGCAGCAAGGCGGTCTTGCCGGGCTGCGCCGCGAAGCCGATGCCCTCCACCCAGCGCCGGATGGTCGCCGGCTGCGCCGCCAGCCAGGGCTCGAGCTCCGCCTTGGTGAGCGGCGTGATGGTGACGGCCTGCTTCCCGGCCCGGGTGGTCAGATGCTGCAGCAAGATTCCTCTAGCTCCCCAAACTTCTGGTCTTATGCCGGTCTACGGCAGGTTGCTGACGGTAAGGGTGGCGCCCGACGCCAGCAACAGCCAAAGGACCAGGCGTCGGAACTGCCGGTCGTCGATGCGTCCATAGGTGCGCTGGGCCAGCCAGGCGCCCAGCGAGGTCGCCGGCAGGCAGACCAGGCCGAGCAGCAGGACCTCCCGGGTCACGACCCCGCCCAGCGCCTGGGACGCCAGCGCGAGAGACAGGACCGAGAGGTTGAAGCCCTGGAAGACGCTGCGCTGCTCGTCCTTGCTCCAGCCCTTGAGGCTGCACCAGATGGTCGGCAGCGGACCCGAGAGGCCGGCGAAGCCGCCCAGGACGCCCCCGCCGAGGCCCACGGCGGCATCGGCGGGTCGGCCGCCGAAGCGCAGGACCGGCAGGCTGCGCAGCAGCAGCATGCTGCCGGCGTAGGTCAGCAGGAAGACGCCGACCAGGCCGCGAAAGACCGCCGGGTCGAGAAGGCCGAGCAGCAGCACGCCCAGCGGCACGCCCGGCAGGCCGCCGGCAAGGAAGGGCCAGAGCCGGGACCAGGCCAGCCGGCGGCGCAGGCCCCAAAGCGATTGCAGCTGCCCGACGACCGCGCAGATCACGACCAGGGGCGCCGCCAGAACGGGATCCAGGACGTGCAGCCAGACGCCCAATGCGACCAGCCCGGTGCCGAAGCCGGCGAGACCGGTCACGAAGCCGGCCAGGCCGGCCCCCGCCGTCACGATCAAGGCGAGATCCGGGGTCATCGACGGCGGAACTTGCCGCGCTTCCGGGACAGGCGCATTGGGCCGAGGAACTCACGTGCGGAAGCGGCATCTGCGGGCATCGGCAAAGGCTCGTTCGGGGTTGCTGGAGGGCGCCGGCGTTGCAGCACGCTTGCCTCTCGGACGGCAGCGACGCTAAATGCCGGTCACGTCACGACGGGAGGGCTCGACTTGGCCGACTTTACCATCATCCTCGGGAACAAGAACTATTCCTCCTGGTCGCTGCGCGGCTGGCTGGCCCTGGAGGCCAGCGGCGCCGACTTCGAGGAGGTCGTGATCCCCCTCGACCAGCCCGAGACCAAGGCCGCGATCCGCGCCCATTCGCCGAGCGGCCGCGTGCCCGCCCTGAAGCATGGCGACTTGACCCTCTGGGACAGCCTGGCCATCGGCGAGTATCTGGCCGAGTGCTTTCCGGAGGCCGGCCTCTGGCCCGAGGACCCGAAGCTGCGCGCCCAGGCCCGCTGCATCGCGGCCGAGATGCACGCCGGCTTCGCCGCGCTGCGCGAGCACCTGCCGATGGACCTGAGCCGCCGCTTCCCCGGTCGGGGCCAGGACGCGCCGGGGGTCGCCGCCGACATCCTGCGGATCGTCGAGATCTGGGAGGTCTGCAGGCAGAGCTTCGGCCGCGACGGCGACTTCCTCTTCGGCCGCTTCGGCATCGTCGACGCCTTCTTCGCCCCGGTGGTCGGCCGCTTCGTCACCTACGGCGTGTCGCTGGAGGGCGCGACCGCGGCCTATCGCGACGCGGTCTGGTCCTGCCCGGCGATGAAGAAATGGCGGGCCGCCGCCGAGGCGGAGCCCTGGGTGATCGATCAGTAGAGGCCTGGATTGGTCAGCGCCGGGGCGTCCTTCAGCGGCTGAGGACCAGATCGCCGGCCGCCTCGGTCTCCAGAACCCGCTTGGCCGCCTGCCGCAGGTCGTCCATCAGCGCGTCGCTGGCCCGGCCGGCGGCATCCGGGTCGGCCTCGACGATCGCCCCCATAACCGCGACGTGGAGCCGCGCCGAGGGCTCCAGATCGGTGCCGGCTTGATGGGCGTACCAGAAGCGGCGGCTCAAGGTCTGCATGGGCGCCACCGCGGCCGAGGCGAAGCGGTTGCGCGCGCCCTGGGCGATGATGCCGTCGAAGGCCTTGTCCTGCCGCATGAAGCCCTCGAGGTCGCCGGCCTCGGCCCGCCGGGTCATGCTCACGGAGCAGTCGACGAGCTCGCGGCGCAGGGCGTCCCGGGCCACGGCCGCGGCCCGCCGCGCCAGCAGCCGCTCGAGCACCGCGCGGGCCTCGAGCAGCGCCAGGTGGTCGAAGGGATTGACCTCGGTGATCACCAGGCCCTTGCCGGCCTGGACCCGGATCAGGCCCTGCGCCGCCAGGCGCTGGACCGCCTCGCGGGTCGGGGTGCGGCCGATCTCGATCATCTCGACCAGCGTCGGCTCGGTGACCGCCTCGCCCGGCTTCAGGCGCAGGGAGACGATCATCTCCTCCAGGCGCCGGAAGGCCTCGTCGGCCAGCCGCTTTTGTCCGTCCCCAGGTCTCATCTGCTCCTCCGCCGGGTTTCCGCGCCGAATTTCCTAGGAATTTCAACGGCTCCCGGCACAAATATATTGCTAGCATATTTCGGCTGTGGAAGACTAAGAAAACTTCGAGAGCGGCGAGGCCGCAGGACTCAAAGGAAATCCCGAGATGACGATCGCCTGGTCGGGCGTCTTCCCCGCCCTGATGACCGAGTTCCAGCAGGACGAAAGCCTCGACCTTGAGGCCACGGCGCGGCACATCGAATCCTGCCTGGAGGCGGGCTGCGAAGGCCTGGTCATGCTCGGCACCCTGGGCGAGAACAGCTCCCTCGCGCCGGAGGAGAAGGAGGCGGTGCTGCGCTGCGCGGTCGAGGCCGCGGCGGGCCGGGTGCCGGTGCTCTCGGGCGTCGCCGAGTATACCACCGAGCTGGGCATCGCCCACGCCAAGCGCGCCGAACGCGCCGGCTGCGCCGGCCTGATGGCGCTGCCCTGCATGGTCTACGAGCAGGACGAGCGGGAGGCCCTGGCCCATTTCGAGACCCTGGCCGCGGCCAGCGACCTGCCGATCATGATCTACAACATCCCGGTCAGCTACAAGGTCGACCTCAGCCCCGAGGCCTTCCTGAAGCTGGCCAGGAGCGAGACCATCGTGGCGGTCAAGGAATCCTCCCACGACAGCCGCCGGATCACCGACATGATCAACGTCTGCGGCGACCGCTACGTCCTGTTCTGCGGGGTCGACGACCTGGTCCTGGAGAACCTGCTGTTCGGCGCCGCCGGTTGGGTCGCCGGGCTGGTCAACGCCTTCCCGAAGGAGGCCGTGGCGCTCTACCGCCTGGCCAGGGACGGCCGGGTCGAGGAGGCCCTGGCCCTCTATCGCTGGTTCATGCCGCTGCTGCACCTCGACGTCGACAAGAAGCTGGTGCAGTTCATCAAGCTGGCCAACCAGATCGCCGGCGAGGGCGCCGAGTGGGTCCGCCGGCCGCGGCTGCCGCTGGCCGGCGAGGAACGCGAAAGGATCGCCGCGATCATCGAGACCGCGATCGCGGGCCGGCCGAGCGTCTAGATCAAACCTTACGCTCCGGCGGATGACGGGGTTCGGGTCCCGCTCTCGGAGCGGTGCCGACCTCGCCCTTCGACAAGCTCAGGACGAGGTGCAAGATAGCCGCGCGAAGCGCCGCGCCACGCGCTGCTGAGCCTGTCGAAGCACTGAGCCTCTCGGAGCGTGAGGATACCGCCGCAGCAACAAGCAGGTCAGCGAGATCACTTTCGGCTAACCGGCGCTATTCGGTAACGCCGGCGAGTTCTTCGTAGAAGCG
>JAAUYG010086928.1_pt1 | contig 14253 bp, 14 predicted proteins | sample 7278091 | NCBI WGS metagenome assembly JAAUYG01 (sample SAMN14350201, study PRJNA611818) | marine sediment metagenome | isolation source: surface marine sediment (0.6m) | place: French Polynesia: Moorea | collected 2018-08
CTTCACTAACGCTAAAAGAATAAATATCTCCCTCGTCAGTACCACCTGTTGCTTCGTTGATAGTTAAATCGCCCTGGATAGTTCCTAAGTCGAAAGCTGTATCAAATGTAAATCCAGGGTCGGTATCAGGAGTAATAACATTGCCAGTAGGACTAATATTAGGGTCAGGAACTTCAGTGATAGGAGGAGCTGTCAGTGCATCATTGCTAATATCAAGAGTGTAGTTTGTCGCTTGTCCATCATAGGAGTTGACTATGGCATAATAATTCCCTGGAGTTAACTGAGTAGAAATTAGCTCGTTTTGATTACCCACTAGATCGGAAAAATCAACCGCCTGACCTAGATCGTTCATCAACCATAGATCCGAATCAGCAGTTAAACCACTGAGACTTAGATTGTATTGTCCTGCTTGACTAATACTAAAAGCATAAATATCTCCTTGGTCAGTACCACCTACAGCTTCATTGACAGTCAAACCACCATCAGCAATTCCTAAATCAAAAGCAGTATCAAAAGTAAATCCAGGGTCTAGTTGAGGAACAGTTGTAGCGGAAAAGGTATTGTTAATATTGTTGTTCATGATTTTTAATTCCTTGTAAATTGTTTTGTTTGTTCTGTAGATATTTATTTCTGAGGTGCAAGAGGGTATGCAAAATGAGCAAAAAGAAAAAAATTGCTACTCGAATCAACTGACTCAACTAGGGTTGTGTATTTTATTAAATGAAGATACTTCTGAAGAGACTCTGAAAAGAAAAACAAATGAATTTGATTAGAATTGAGAACAATGCTGATGTAAAGTTTGCATCTATGTCGTAACTGAAATTATTTGTACTGCTGTTTTCATAGCTATATAAATAGGATAATGAAGCAACAAAGAAATGCTACCCAAACCAATCAATTTAGGTAGCATATGAAATATTGAAGGCACAACAAATTAATTATGACTATTTATAAAGTTTAAATATTGAGCCTAAGAGACTGTTTATAAACAAAAGATTAAAGACAGTCAAGGTAGTGGAGTTGGAAGAGTTGGAAAAGTGGGGGCGAATTTTTTAGTTACTTTTTTTGAAATATTATGTTCACTATTAGTCTTCAACAGTTTAATATCTTGAGTGTTGTCCATGTTTTAATTACTCCTGATATTTATCAATGTTTGCGATTTAGTTTTGGTGTTAATGTTTTATTTGTTCTGTAGGTTCGTATTTCTGAGACGGAATGGGGTATGCAAAAACTGAAAAAATATTTCTGATAGTTGAAAATATAGATGGGTTAAAACCGTTATTTTGGTTGGGGCGATCGCTCAATTGTTCCCAACAAAGCTAAAACTCCCATAGATTAGTATCTACAGGAACGAAAAAATATATCGATTTTAATAGATTTATATCTTAATTAAGTTGGAGATTTTTAATGGCAATACCGCGTTCTTTAATTTGCTTTTGCAGCCAGGCTTGGAATTGTTCGTGTAGCAGACGTTTGCGAGTCAAGGAGTCTAATTTAGCTGGCATTACTCGCTCGATTTGAATTACAACCGTGTGTTCGCCCATGGGAAAAGGAGGTAATAATTCCCCTGGTTGACGATTTTGCAATAATCGAGCAAATGCAGGCGGTAAAGAACCCAATTCTACAGGTGCAACCATACCGCCCATGTCTGCTTCTATACCTTCGGAATATTGTTGGGCTAATTCGGCAAAGGTTTGTTCTCGATCTTGAATCCGAAAATAGATTTCTTGGGCTAAATCGCGATCGCTAGTACGAATTATGGAGAAGGATACTTTATCTAATTGAGATTTACGCTGTAGGAAATAACTTTCTAAAACACTTTCCCATTTAGCTAATTTTAATTTTTCGATTTTTAGTTGGCGCGTGGCTATTTCTTCGAGATCGGTTTGATTCATTCCTTGGTTAATTGCCCAATCTTGACGTTGTGTTTCGGTGTGGAGTTGATTTTGTTGGTAGAAAATTTGACAAGCAGCGTTTATTTCTTCAGCAGTACATTCAATTGTTTCAATCGCTTCGTCAATAATGCTTTCTTTAATCAGTTGAGGCAACATTTGGTAACGTGCTAGACGGGGGATAATGTCCCAAGCGGTAATAGTCCGATCGCGAGATTGAATTGCTAGAGTCATTTTTAGTATTTCCTTGTCTTTTGTTTGCTTCTGTCGGTTTGTATTTCTGAAGCTATTCCAGGTATGCAAAAAAGATAGGAAATTCACCAGCTAAATAAATTATTGTTGAAGCTCTCGTGCTACTAAATCTAAGTGAGACTTTTGGTGGGTAGCCATTAGGGATAGTCGAATACGGCTAGTAGGTACGGTAGGGGGACGAATTGCAGGGGCAAAGATACCCGCTTCAATTAGTCTTTGAGCCTGTTTTAATGCGGTTTCTGGAGTATTGAAGTTGATACAGAGAATGGGTGACTCGGAAGGAAGCAGATCTAAACTTGATAGTTGCTGCTTGAGGTAATTAATATTTTGCCAAAGTCGATCTCCTCTGCTAGGTTCTTGTTTGACGATCGCGATCGCTTTGGTGGCTGCTGCGGTGTCGGCAGGAGATAATCCAGTAGTATAAATCCAGCTGGCTGCGCGATTACGTAAATAGTCGATTAGAGTCGCGCTACCCGCTACATAACCCCCTAAACTACCCAAGGCTTTACTTAGAGTGCCGATTTGAATTAGTTCTCTACCAGTACAGTTAAAGTGTTCTACGCAACCAGCCCCAGTCTTGCCCATAACTCCTGTAGCATGGGCTTCGTCTACTAATAACATACATTCAAATTCTTCGGCGATCGCAATTAGTTCGGGCAAAGGGCATAAATCTCCATCCATACTAAATACGCTATCGGTGGTAATTAAACAGCGACGATATAAACTACGATTTGTGGCTAGTTTCTGCCGTAAGTCGGCAACATCGTTATGTTGATAATCAATTGCCGTCGCACCGCTGAGAATTGCCCCTTTTTTGAGGCTGGAGTGATTGTAGTGATCGCCTAAAATTAAATCTCTTTGTCCGACTAAAGCCGATACCGTCCCGATATTAGCAAGATAACCCGAACTAAATACCAGTGCAGCTTCTGTTTGTTTTAAAGAGGCGATCGCTGTTTCTAATTCTTGATGTAAGTCTTTGTGTCCGCTGAGTAACCGCGAACCCGTACTGCCCGTACCATATGCCTGAGTAGCCTTTACCGCAGCCTGAATCAACCGAGAGTCTGCTGCCAACCCCAAATAATCATTGCTGGCAAAATTAACTACGGACTTGCCTTGTAACTCCACTACCGCTCCAGGCTTACCCGCGATCGCTTTCACCGAACGATACCAATTAGCGTGATGAATCGTCTCTAGGGATTTATTTAGCCAACGATAAGGATTGGTCAAAACTTCTTCTTCTTGAAAATCTCCATCCTAAAGCTTATAACTTAAAGCTACAAGTACGATCGTTACCAATCTCATCCTTAGAAATCTCAATTGTTTTATTTATGACGAGAATCAACGGTTGCCACTGCTACAGGCTTAAGGATGAATATCAGTACTAGTAAGGTCAAAAGATGAATTAACCAATGAACCATAATCAAACCCCAAATCAAACAGCAAATTGCCATACACACTCCCAATAAAGCAAAGATATCGCTAGAAGTACAGAAATAAATAACGATGCTAGCTATGGTGGTTATGAGTAACAAAAAAAACATTGGTATCATGGAGTTTATGGGTAAACTATCAGCCTGTCTTATCTAATGAATGAGATTACCGAGATTGGACAATCGCTCTTTCTGAATTTTGGGCGACTTGTAACGGCTCAAGATAAACCCTACTTATTAATTTTATAAATAAGTTTTATCTGTCACACTTTTAATTTAGCGTGCGATCCCCCCACGGATTCTCATCTTCTAATTCAAACACAGATATTGTAAAAGTTCTTAATACAACTTTAATTTTTGATATTGGAAAATGTTCAGCTAGATATTTATAATTTATGTTTTTTCGAGAGGTCGATCGCGATATTAAGTTGAGTTTGTCAATACCACATTATGCTGAAGAAATATTTGAACTAGCCGACAAAAACCGAGATTTTCTCAAACAATGGTTGCCATGGTTGGATAATGTTCGACAAGCCTCAGATACCAGAGATTTTCTGGAATTACAGCTATTGAGATTCCAACAGGGAAAAGCATTACACGTTACTATTTTCTATCGAGATAAAATTGCAGGGGTAGCAGGATTTAACCAAATCGATCGCTTTAACGATATTGGCTATATCGGTTACTGGTTAGGAGAGGAATATAATGGTAAAGGCATTATGACCAAAACCGTGAAAGAGTTAATTGAAATTGGTCGGAGTTATTATTCTCTAGTTCGCTTCGATATTAGATGTGCAGTAGAAAATAGTCGCAGTCGCGCCATTCCCGAACGCTTGGGGTTTCAGAATGAGGGTACTATTCATCACGCTGTAAAAGTTTACGATCGAAATCAGAATCATGTTATCTATGGATTGCTAATGCAATCCTAGTCTAGGTTGGGTTTCGTGCCTCAACCCAACCTACTAGCTAATAACTTACTAGAATTAGAGCTTTTGTTTAATTCACATCATACGTACAATTGACTGATTCCTTTGATATTCCAAAAAATCTAATAACCAATCTTTTAAATAACGAGTGGCGCGACAGTCATCTTCGTTGTAACTCAAAATTAAATCCAACAAAACTCGATCTTGAGTAATCAGCCAGCGATCGTACCAGCAGACAGATTGATCGCCACTACCTGAGTTTTCTCGCCAATAAAAACCGATCCAGTTAGCCAAAGCCTTTAAAGAATAACTTTCTACAGGTAAAATAGCCGATCGCATCACCCACTCGTGCAGATCTACCAGGCGAGATAACAAGTCTTTGGTAACAGCTTTGGGTGTGTTGTAGAGTCTACCCAGTCGTTTAATGGTATCGGCTTCGTATTCAGAATAATGAAAAATTGGCGCATCGGGATAGAGGGCGAGAAAATCTAAAAACTGCTGCCAAATTATGCCCTCATCTTCGGGGTTTTCAGCTAAAAAACTATAAAACTGCTCGGTATTGGTAGCTCGATCTACGAGTAAAACCCCCAATAAATAATCAATTTGGCGTTCGGGTTCGGCTTCTATGTCAAAATAGATTTCAATTGCTCCTGAAGGGATGGGTTGAGTATTAATCAGATCGAAACTAGAACGAACTAAAGCGCGATCGCTTTTAATCGCCATAGCCTGTTGTTTTAACTGACGTGCCACATCATCGCCAACCATTTCACCGAGATGGGTTTCAGAGACATTGAGCAAAGACTTCAAGCTATTAACTTCAAGATCCTGTAGATATTCATAGCGTTTGGGAGTCACGCCTGGTACTAAAGATAAATGATTTTCTGACTTTGCTATTTGATAACAATAGCTATACCAACTGCAAAGACTACATCGTTGACGGGAAATAAATACTTCAGGTTCGCGTCGCTGAGCCAACATAGCAATACACTCAGCAACAGCATGCTGCATTTTAATTAGCCAATGGTCTAAATTTACCCAATAATCATTATGTTCTTTTAAGATCAGTTGCGATCGCGCTGGAGTTTTCTCTTGAATAATACCTAAAAGTTGGGCATGAAAAGCAGAAATTAATTTATATTCGGGTTTGGCACGACGACCGAGTTTTATATTTACAGGGATATACTCCCAGTCACCAAATCTTGATTTTCCTGGTTGTTTAATTAAGAGAGTTGGTGCAGCAGTAAAGATAATTTCGGTTAAGAAATCTCGATCTAGCTGCATTTGGTCGAGAAAAATATTACCTTGCGATCCTGTTTGCCATTGAGCAAAAGTAACGCTTAAACTACCCTGAAGAATATATTCTGCACCCTGCTCCATTAAAGCAATAGTTTGAGCAGTATTTAGTTGCCAATCTCTACGTGAAGCCTGTGGTTTTTGATGACTAAAGGAATTATGCTCCCAAGATTTAAGCCATCGTTTTTGGATGACATCGGCAATATGCGTTTTATTTTCGCGTTTTAGTTTGAGCAAAAAATCTTTTTCGGGATCTTTTTGCTGACGATTGCCGTATATTTCTAAAAATGTACGTCGGTGACAACGTTTATAGTTTAGTAAAAGGTGGTCGTTAATTAACATTATTGAAGCAGGAAAGCAAAAGAAACCATCAAATCAGAGAAAGAATAATTTCCTGCTTTTTTGCTATAAAACAGTTTTACTTCCCCAAAAATTGTGTGGCGTAATGTAATAATGTAATATTTACTAGTCAGAGATTAACCTTGGTAAATATCGATATACTAACAAAAGTTCGCCACAAAGCAAGAACTTGTTATATGAATACTAGTGTATCCTCAACCGACCTCAAACAACACCGTCAACAATTTTCTGGACTGATTAACAAAACTTATTTTAACTTTGGCGGGCAAGGAACAATGCCGAAACCCGCATTAGCTGCCATTGTTGACACCCACAAATACATTCAGGAAGTAGGCCCTTTTTCTGGACAAATCAATAATTGGCTGACAGAAAAAATCAGTCTCTTACGTCAGGCGATCGCCACAGAACTTAATACCACTCCCGAAACCATTACCCTTACCGAAAATGTTACCGCAGGATGTAATATCGCTTTGTGGGGGATAGAGTGGCAAGCAGGCGATCGCATTTTAATGACCGACTGCGAACACCCAGGGATTATTGCCACTGTCGAAGAAGTTGCCCGACGTTTTCAGGTCGAAGTAGCGATTTGTCCGATTATGGAAACTTTGAATGCTGGCGATCCCGTAGAAGTAATCGAGAATGACCTAACTCCAAATACTCGTCTAGTAGTTTTGAGTCATTTACTCTGGAATACAGGACAAGTCCTTCCCCTCAAAGAAATCGCTCAAACTTGTCATAACTATCCAGCGAAGCAGAAAGTTAGAGTGATGGTAGATGCAGCTCAATCTGTAGGTTCGTTATGCTTGAATTTACCAGAGCTAGAAATAGACTACTATGCCTTTACAGGACATAAGTGGCTTTGTGGTCCTGCGGGAGTGGGAGGACTATATGTCAGTCCAGAGGCTTTTGACGAGCTTTATCCTACCTTTATTGGTTGGCGGGGAGTCAAAATGGATCGACAAGGCAAACCAATCGCCTGGAAACAAGATGGCACTAAATATGAAGTAGCGACTTCTGCTTATCCCGAATACGAAGGCTTGAGAACGGCGATCGCCATCCATCAAGAATGGGGTACTGCTAAAGTAAGATATCAAAGAATTTGTGAATTAAGTCAATATCTTTGGTCGCAGTTACAGACAATAGAACCAGTTAGCTGCCTCAAACAAACACCTCCCGACGCGGGATTAGTATCTTTTCAGGTAGCAGGAGTAGAACACAAACAACTAGTAAACGCTTTAGAAGAAAAAGGATTTTTACTCAGAACCATTGCCGATCCCGACTGTATCCGCGCCTGCGTCCATTACCTTACCTTAGAAGAAGAATGCGATCGCCTAATTACAGAAATCAAATCACTTTGCGATCGCTAATTAGTCAGTATTCAGTGTATTGAAATAAAAATCTTCAAAATTCTGAAAAATAAAATACCAATTAGGGTTTTGCAGTCACATTAAACAGCGAGCTAGCTGTAGCGTCCATGACTGCATCATAACGCTGACGTTCCTTTAGGTCTTGATTCCAGCGATCGAGTAAAGAGCGAGTCGAACTTGGTATAACGTAGCGGAGTGATTTTCCTGTCTTTTTATGCTCGATCGTCGCCATCCCAAAAATATTTGAATCTTTGGAACTAGGTAAAACTTGTAATGAATTTTGTCCTGGAGTTGCCACTGTAGCAATCATAATGCCATCAACTACACAAGGACAAGGAGAATTTTGCCCGTCTTGATAAGTCACTTTTAAATCTCGTGGTTGAGCATCTAAACGTTTCATCGCATCCAAACCAATACGAATTCCTAAAGCTATATAAGAACCAAAACCTCCATGAACCCTGCCTCCGAGCTTAATCCATTCTTCTGGAGTTTCTGCCAGCACTGCGCCAGAATTAGTAGCTGCTAGCAAGCAGATTAAAAATAATGTTGTAATTTTTTTGAGGGACATAAACTAGAAAATAAGATGATTATTGGTTTGGGTAGATCTTTCTCTAAAAAACACTTTTTTTCACACTGGACAAAATATAAAAATTAAGGGCGCGAACAAGTGGGATGTTCCCTCTTTAGTTGTTAGTAGTTAGTTAACGATCGCCCCATCTCACTACTCAAAGAATCTTCGCTGCGTTACGCTGACGCTAACAGCACCCTATCTGTACCTCGTTCCATCTCCCCATCTCCCCCATCTCCCCATCTCCCTCCTCATACCTCATACCTCATACCTCGTCTTCAAACTTATAGCCTACTCCGACTACAGTCTTAATAAAGGTTGGATTAGCCGAATCTGGTTCGATTTTTTTGCGTAATCTTCTAATGTGAGTATCCACTACTCTCTCATCGCCAAAAAAGTCATTGCCCCAAAGCTTATCAATTAGTTGGGCGCGACTCCAAACTCGACCTGGATAACTTAGAAATGTCGCCAGTAAGCTAAATTCCAGGGTAGTTAAATCCAACTCTTCGACAGGCTGGGAGTCTAGTTGTCTAGTCGCCGTATGCTGGTCTAAATCGACGCTAAAATGCTTGGTACGGTGAGTTTGGGAAGTGTCTTGTACCTCGTGACGCAAGCTACGCCGTAACAATGCCCGAACTCTTGCCACCAGTTCTCTCGGACTAAAAGGTTTAACTAGATAATCATCAGCCCCAGTAGACAGCCCAATCACCCGATCTATTTCTTCTCCTCTAGCGGTAAGCATCAAAATATAAGGGTCTTTATTATAGGGCTGTTGACGGATACGAGTACATACTTCTAGTCCATCCAAACCAGGAAGCATCAGATCGAGGATCACAACATCTGGTTGTTGCTGTTTAAAAGTTGTTAAAGCAGTCAGACCATCGTGGACAACATGACACACAAAACCTTCTCTAGCTAAAGTTTGTTCGATCAACTGAGCAATTTCTTGCTCGTCTTCAACAATTAAAATTTCCATTGGCGATTAATCATTCTTTACTATTCACTGTACGGATGATGAAACCGTTCGCCCCGATTAACCAATTAATTTTTTGGAGAATTCAGACACAGCTAATCCACTAATAGCAGAAAGCAATATCCAAATAATAGTATTTACCCTCAAATCAAAAATGGTTACATCCGACAAATTGAAGAGAATACAGCCAGAAAATGCCACCAAGTAGCTAAAGTAAATTAATTTAGAGCCATCATTAGACCAATTAAGCAATAATAAACTCGCCCGATACATAATTGTTCCCACAATGCCTATCAATAGCAGAGTCGCCAAAATTCCCGTCTCGACACCAAGCATCAAAAATAAACTGTGGGGATGTCCAAACCAGTAACCCGATTTTGCCTCGTACAAAAGAGTAAAATTACGTGATCCCCAACCAAATAAAGGTCTTTGCCTAATTAAATCCAAGCAAAATTGCCATTGAGTAATGCGGAGAGTTTCTACGGGGCGGTCGTATAGTCGATCTGAGAGTCTAGCCCAAAAAAATGCAGGCACGATCGCTCTTAACTGTGTACCACCATAATTGGGGACGAAAGATGCCCAAAAAATTACCGCCACTCCTCCCACAACCCCCCAAACCAGCCAACGCCAACCCATATATAGGGCATAAGCCATAAAACCAATTACCGCTAGTCCCCAAGCATTACGAGAACTAGTGAGAACCAAACCACTAATATCGACCAATAAAATTATGGTTAATAAAAGCAGAGTCCAAAGGGACTTTTGAGGCGCTCGTTGTCGCCAAACCAACAAAGTCTCCAACCACAATCCTAAAGCCAAAATAAAAGCGATCGCCAGATAAATAGCTAAAAAGTTAGTATAAATAAATACCGAAGACATTCTGCCCGTAGGCACTCCCTGGGGAACTAGTCCCCAACCCAAAATAGACTCCAACCAAGGTGGAGTATCCCAAGCAGCAAGGATCTGACCAAAACCCAAGCTGACAATTGGCAAGGAAGGAAGGATTAAGATCCAAGCTAGTTGCCGAAGTTGAGTTGGTTTTTTAATTAATTCTCTCAGAGCGGTAAACAACCAAAAAAAAGGCAAAAAATTAGCCAAACCCAACCATGCTGCTTGAGAATGCTCGGCAAAAATCGAACTAACGATCAATAAAATAGCTAGTATTCCTAAACCTTGATTTAAACGACTGGCAATAATTTGTCGATAATTTAGCTGCCAAATCTTAATACTCAAGACAAACAACCCTACTGCTCCCATCGCTGGAAACAGAGGCAATAATAAGATACTCGCGCCAAAATATAACCATAGCCGATGCCGACGATCTGTATTGTTTATAGACTCATGCCTCCACTGTATTTATTAGATGAATTTAGTTGGAAATTAGCAATTTTTAGTTTCATCTAAAAGCTAAAAGCTAATAGCTAATAGCTAATAGCTACACCAAAAATTAACGCTCGAAACAGATCCTTTAACTATACTTATGGTAAATCTTGCAAACCATTGTCAGGCGTATTAGAAACCTGTCTTTGCAGATCGACATAAGACTGGTTGTAGTCAATAATCGATGACAGCAAATTACCACGAGCCGTAGTCAACTGAGTTTGGGCATCAATTACATCCGTTTGAGTACCAACCCCCGCCTGAAAACGCAATCTAGCCAGGCGCAAACTCTCTTCTGCCAATTCCACTTCTTTAGTAGCCGTGTCAATATTTCGTTTATTGGATTCTAAACGATAAAAAGCCTGCTCTACAAAAAAGCGAATCTGGTTACGTTGGTCGGCAAACTGGGTTTCAGCAATTTCAATATCTTTTTCTGACTGTCTGGCAGCAGCACGAGCAGCACCACCATCAAATAATCGCCATTCTAAGTTCAAACCGACTTGATAGTTATCGTTAAAATCAACGTCATCGTTTTCAAAATCGTTGTTCAGCGAATAGCTAGCACTGGTACTTACTCTCGGTCGAATCTGAGACAAAGCAACTTTACGTTGTTCGTCACCAATTTCTCGTTGGAGCAAGAACTGTTCTAATTCAGCGCGATTTTTAAAGGCTTGAACAATACTCTCTGGTAAAGAAAGTTCCCAAACACCAGCTTCTTCAATTCGATCGGCAGTAGACAATTCAGTATCGTGAGAAACACTTAGCGTCTCGGCTAACTGTCTGCGAGCAATATTTTGATTGGCAAAAGCAGTACTCAATCTTTGCTGTGCTTGGGCTAATTCTACCTCGGCTCGCAAAACATCAAATCTCGTACCTAAGCCAGCTTCTTCTAATAGTTGAGCGTCTCTCAGAGTTTGTTGGGCATCTTCTACCGCAGCTTCTTCAATTGCGACCTGAGCATCACTATTTTGTAGAGAATAATAATCTGTAGAAGTGTCGAATCTAATCTGTTCGACAATTGTTTCTAGATCCAACTCGCTAGAACGTAATTGCTTTCTGGCTGTATTAATATTCGCGCTTCTAAGACCACCATCATAGATGCTGTAGCTCAAGGTAAGGTTATTGTTAAAGTTAAAGCTAGCAGAATCTGTATCGGTAAAGCGACTTTCTGCTCGCTGCCTAGCCTCCTCTTCTGAGAAGCCTTGCTCTATATCTTCTTCGATAAGAGCGTCAATATTTTGTTCGGTAACACTGTCCAAAAATGCACTATTACCGTAGGTCAATCCACTACCAAAATCTAAGGTCGGGAAAAGTGCTGCTCTGGCCTCTCTCAAGGCTAGTTGCGATCGCTCTAAGTTTAGTCTAGCTTCTTGAACATCTCGATTATTTTTTAAAGATATTTCGATCGCCTGTTCTAAAGTAATTGGTTTTTGAGCCTCAACATCTACTTCCTCCGCCTGCGTTGGAAAGGACAGGGGATTAGCACTGGGGTTTAGCTGTTCTGTATTATCTATTGGCTGTTGAGCAGGTGCAATAATGTCCTGTGTAGTGTCCGATGACTGAGCTAATTTGTTCGATCTTGAGCTTGAATTAGAATTAATACCTGGTACTGCTTCGGCAACGAGCATCAAAAATAGGTTGCTCAAGATAATCACAGTACTTATAGCTAGAGTTTTAATAAATTGATTTTTCTTGCCCACTCCTCACTCCTTTGGTTTTAGGATTTTTTTTGCTCTCAAAAGGTGTTGACAGGATAAACCGCAGCTAAAACTACGGAATTCTGTCATCATAAAATATAGATTATTCTCTACTGGCTATTGTGGCTATGACACTAGTTTTGTCAACTGATTGGGTAAAACAACATAGCAATTTATCACTCCCTCAGATTATGGTGCAACCGTTAAATTTTGGTAATTAGCCTAGTTTAAGGCGATTATTTGCCCCAGATTGGGAAAATATCTGCTATTTTTAATACTCTACTAGATTGATAATTGGTATGTCGGGAAGTTTCTCTCTACCCCCTAAAGTCATAAGTTCGATCACAAATGCACAACCAATGACTTGGGCATCGATCTGGTTGAGCAACTCTACTGTAGCCCGTGCGGTTCCGCCCGTGGCTAATAGATCGTCAACTATTAGTACTTTTGATTCGGGAGCGATCGCATCTTGATGAATTTCTAGTCGATCTGTACCGTATTCTAAGTCATAGGTGACAGAATATACTTGGCTGGGTAATTTACCAGGTTTACGGATCGGAACGAATCCCGCATTCAATTGATATGCCAATGGTGTGGCAAAAATAAACCCCCGTGACTCCATGCCAACTATATAATCTGGTAATAGATTTGCCCTCTGGCATTTCTGGGTTAGTTGTTCGATCGTATGGCGTAATCCTTGAGGGTTACTGAGCAAAGTAGTTATATCGCGAAACATGATTCCCGGTTGAGGAAAATCGGGAATATCGCGAATTAAAGATTTGAGTTCCATAGATCGATGTTGCTTAAATTTTGGATTAGATTGGTAGCGATCTTAGATAGCTGTGGCATCATAGCACCAGAGATGAATTTGTTATCCTCAACAGAGAATAATATATAACTAGCAAATATATATTTGATTTTATAATGAGCCAATCTGCAAGTTTAGAATCCGATTTTCCCCCAGTAGACACTCCAGCAACAATTTTAAATACTTTACCAGACATATCCCTCCCTTCTAAAAGTTGTTCTCCCCGTACTCAACAACAAATTGACTTGCTCTTACTGGCATTAGAAGCTTTGGAATTGGGCGCATCAGAACAAATGCTGGCAATGGCACGACAATTAGGCATAAATGAGATTGTTAAAAACCGCGTTCATCTCTGGCGTTTACGCTGTAGTAACCCTTGGCGACGTTCCTATACTAGAAACGATCTGAGTTTGAATCAAGCTAAAGCACTAGTAATTATTGCTGGTTATCGTGCCAAAGAACTAATGGTCAATATCAGACAGCTACTAGTAGCAGAACAACAAATGCGAGAAAAAAATCTTCCTCTCGAAAATCATTTTCGTCTCTCAGAATATTTAGAAAGATTCCGCGCTCATTTTCGTAGTCGGATGAACTCCCGCCGTGCTAAAGTAGCAGCCTACATAGCCTCAGAAGAGCAGCTAAATGAATTAGCACTATCGCTTTTGAATAAGCTGTTGTTTTGTACGGGTATTAGAGGAGTACAAAGGGTTTGGTTTAGTTTGTTTGACGGAGAGGTGGCATAAATAAATTCAAGCTTACGCCCCTTTTTCTAGCTACCTATTATTTCGTAACCGACGTAAAAGATGAATATCAAGCGACAGTATATTTTGCCCAACTGCAATTTAGTTTTGGAAGGGCTAGAAGATACCGATACAGAAAATGTTGATATTTTGAACGGACAGTCCCCAATGTCTATTTTGATTAATGCTGAATGCAGCTTTCTCAGTTCTAATCAAACTATAAGTGGTGGCAGCGTCTTTTTAAATAACTTATCTCATACTGTGAGTACATATGCTCAAGGATTGCTGAGTGGATTACCGCAGCCAAAATCGGGTAGTATTGAATATCCTCAAATAACGATCGAAAAAATCGATTCTCATCTTCATCGCTTGATTCTCGAACCCGAACCTAATAGTGGTGAAGTGAGAACGGAAGTAAAGTTAACTACGGTAGAGCTATTCGATTTAGTCGATGCGATCGATCAATTTTATGCAGATCGTGCGACTTTGCCCTCGATGACCCTAGAATTGCAGTCTGTTAGTAAACGCTATCGTAAACCAGAGCAATCTCTAGCAGAAAGATTGACC
>JAAUYG010063849.1_pt1 | contig 14250 bp, 8 predicted proteins | sample 7278091 | NCBI WGS metagenome assembly JAAUYG01 (sample SAMN14350201, study PRJNA611818) | marine sediment metagenome | isolation source: surface marine sediment (0.6m) | place: French Polynesia: Moorea | collected 2018-08
CATCATTTGTTACATTTCCAGTGGATACCGACGGCTATAATCAGTGATAATATTGATAATTCCATTTATTGCAAAAGTGAAAAGTAGGTCATTGGAGTCTAATGAACTTATGTTTGTCAACAAACTTTGAAATTTACATAGTCAAGTGTTTTTCTATCAAGAAATGTCTATATGCATGGATATAGAGAGCCAACTTGCACAGCTGGTAGGTGGAAAATTCTGAAGTCAAGTCTCAAGCCACATCCGAGGCAGACTTGAGATTTGACTTAAGTTTCTGGCTCAAGTTTTTTCGAGAACTCCAAGCTTGGTCTTAAGTCAAAGTCTCAAGTTAAAAGTTAAGATTTTGGCTCAAGTTTTGACTTGAGACTTTTCGAGAACTCCGGCCCAGCTCACATAATAACTAATTGCCTGTAGCCAGACCATGTCAAGCTTATTGTTCAATTGACCACAGGGGACAGAACTTACAGAAGGGAAATGCTCCATAGGGTAAGGGATCTAGCTTAGACATGTACGGATGTAAGGTAAGTAAATGTTGACATATGAGCAAATATAATTTATAGTATGCATTGACACATTAGATTAGGTGAAAGATTGGCAAAGGCATGCACAGGCTGCAAACCCTACACATAAATATGCACTAGCGATATTGTAATCATACCATTACAGGTAGCCCTGTAACATGTATAACGGTATCCTAATGACGAAAGAGCCCAAATGCGTAGCACAAATAAAAAAATATATACAATTTACTAGTCCACAGTGCTGAGTGTGTAATACGAAATATACCAAGCTTTGTGAGTTATATATATAATGGTGTCCTAATGAAGAAAGAGTCCACGTGCTAAGTCCAACTAAAGACATATACAGTTCACAGTCCAACAACCACCTATAAATCATTCAAAATATTTCAGTTTATTAAACCCTGCCCCCGCTTTGTTGGGGGGGGGGGCTGTCCATCCACCTATCCACCCCACCCCCATTCTTCCGTCTGGGCATCCTCCAGGATTATTTTAGATGTTTTTTTTTTTAAATCACCCCATGGTAATTGTGATATCACAATATTGTGCTGGCTTTTCCGGCAAATTGTTCTTGATTTCCTCTATTTCCTATTATTTTATTTGCCGTGGCTAACCTTTACTTTTTGATAAATCTACATAACATGTACTTTTTTGTTTACCAGATTTCGCAATAATACCAGTTATACGTTTTAACACTTTGACTATATGGCACTACCAATAAACCATATCATCACCAGCATGCTTAGCTGTGATTTCAAGTATATCACCTGATAAAGTGTTTTTTCAACCACATATATTTTTAGTTTAAAGTATGATATGAAAAGTGCTTAACAAGAATATCTAATCTCTGCAGAAGCGAAGCACATTCAGGCTAAAAACAACAAATTTGGTTAATTTTGACGAGACAAGGCTAAAGCGTTATATAGTGTACGGTTTCTTCCACGTTATGCGTTGTGCTAGCTGCGCGTAGTCAACTTTCTTCCCCACTACGTCTATGTACATACTGATGTGCAACATAAAAATAATACAGACATTTCCTGTTGGCCCAGTGACATGTTGGCATATGGTGATTTATTTTTGTTTTATGTACAAATGTCATAATACAAGGTAACTAAGCATAAATATTTGGCAAATAAAACAGAACTGAGCGTAGACATGGTAGGGTGATAGCTAACCTAAGCCTGTGACTGTCACTTGTGGCGTGTCTGCCAAACTGCCAAATATATCCGATGATCACTGACAATCAACTGATCAATGAATCATATCACCTGATCACTGACAAAACACATTGTGACAATGCACTGAATGTCCGTGCATGAGTGACACTAGCCGTGAACGACCCATTTGTTTTGGCCCACGGTAGTAGAGAGTAGACAGTCACTTGGGGACCTGACACAGTGACAGTTGACAACCTGGTGCATGTCTAAATTAAATAAATTAGAACCTGGCCTAACCTGCTAACCCCGTCCCCGTACCGTAGCGCGGTACTAGTAGTACTCGGCTACCGAGTTGCGGCTCCCGGGTTGCAACTACCTGACTACTGCCTAGTTAGAGAAGTACTAGAGCTAGTACATGTATACAGTGGTATAGCCCCAAGTGACTGTCTACCTTATACTAACGTAGTTGAGCTATCGGTCATAAAGGGTCGTTCACGGCTAGTACATGTAGTACTAGTAGTCTGGTATCCCCAAATTCCCCTTTAGGCTTTACTTCCCTGTGGGGGGGGAGGGGGGCAAAATAAAGGGTCATATCACAGCTAGTGGTCATGAATGTAGTATGCACACATGCACATGCATTTAACTTTTAAGTTGGAGTCTCATTTAATATATTCAGTGTCTATCACTCCCTCACCCGAGCTCCCAAGCTGGGGGTGGGTGGGTGTTGATATACATATATAGTCACGTAAATGAGCCTCTATGTGCTTGTGGTACTACCAGTGTCAATGCCCATTGCATGGCACTGGTCCAGCCTAGCCTGAATACCTGGCTCACTTGACATGTCTATCACTTTGCAGCTGTTGAGGTGCAGGTGCACCTGGCAGCCAGTGGCAGGTGATCAAGATGTAAAAGAATGCAGCTTGCAAAAGTCATGTCTTCAAGCTATGGTTCATCTATCTGTGAATGTCCCTTTCATTTTCATTTGATCTCCCAAGAAGGAGAGATCACAGTGTCACAAAAATACATAGACACTTAACATCTAAAAACCTTGGAACACAAGTCCCTTGCCTTCAATAAAACGCGATTTGTCTCTGTAAAATCATCCAGTGAATAGCTTATGCAGTCCACCAGTCCATCTTGATGTCAACAGGATGTGTACTTCCTGATGCTGCTCTGTTCATAACCATCATCACAAACATAGTGGATTAGTGATACGCCAGTATTCCTAACTGTGTACAAGTCGCCTAAACCCTATCCATTACATTCTTTCCAGTAGCCTCTGATAAAACATTATCCTCCCAAGACATGTCTATAAAAAAACAACTCGTTCTCGAGTCGATAGCATTGCCGCTTTAAACAAGGATAATTCCTGCAGTTCAGTTATTTCACTAAATATGTATTTTCAGTGCCTGCACCGTGGCCGGGTAGTGTAGTGGTTGGGCGTTCGCCTGGCATGTGGAAAGTTTGTGGTTCAATCCCCAGCCACGTCAAACAAAAAACGTTAAAATTTGAGGTTCTGCTGCTCTACTTCGCACTCAGCACATAAGCGTTACAGACTGGCTGGCTGGCTCAGAGTCAGGATAATGGTCTGGGTTGGGACATCCCTGCCTACCTGTGGCATGGTGTTTCAGTGGGCTAGCACTATAAAGACTGGCTGCAGGTCGGACTAGCACAAGAAGGGTCCAGTACATACACTCCAACACCTACGTACACAAACTTGTTCATAGATCAAGCTTGATGAACCTTGAAGTTGTTCCAGTTGCTATGAGACATAAAAATTGTCAAAACAACTATAAACCCTGTTCACTCGCTTACTCAATGCCTGCAACAGTGTGGCAGTGATGTATTCTTTGAACTGTGTGTTAGTCCTAGTGCTGATTTTGCGAATTTACAGGACTGATAGCTCAAGGAATCTATTGTCTGTTATCATGTTATGGCAGTATAAAGTAGACAGTCAGTGGTACTCAGCTGATACCATGGACTATTCAGCAGTATTGATAAATAACCAGTAGAGAAGGATGGATCAGAAATTGCAGGGCAACATCTCCATGATCTCTGGCTGGCTCCCGTTTGCAAGAAGCCCAGCCAAACCTATCCTCCCTTCCGTCTATGCATACTACTAGTCTAGGGCATTTAGCACTAGAATAGCTTAACCTGGAACAAATTGCAACAGAATTTATTTTGGTATGGCTAGTATCTATATGTAGCCTAGTACCCCAGAAAAAAATCTAAATAAATTTACATGGGGGAACATGTTACAATTTTAACTTTACTTACCCCCCCTCCACAAATCGCTGTAATGCTGGGGCCAGGCATGTGAAGGTGTACATGTATATTTAAGTGTGTCTTACATTTCTGGTCCCTTTCTGGTACTCTTTACTGAGGCATACTAGTATCTTAAACTAAACGCACCACATTTCTCAGAGAAATCACACTTTTAGTGCATGATTTCACAAATTAATTAATATGCCATGTACTGTACTTCAACATCATTTCGGTTTAATAGATGCACATACTGTATACATGTATATGTCTATTTTAAGTAAATACCAACCCAGCCCAACCACCAATTCTTCATTGGTATATTTTAAATTGCTCTCCATCCTCCAATCAATGCTATTCGAAGCTAAAATTCCGTGCCAAATAATATGTGAACAGGACTCGTTTTGTGCCATTCTGCTTCAGTGTGATCAGGTGATGGCATTGTCTGTTTCAGACGCGATCTAAGTGGTCCGAGACCTGAACTATACAACGATGTTTGCCAAGCTGAAGAAGAAAATCCAGGAGGAGACGGGCTCTCTGGATCCTGAGAGAAGGAGCAGTGGGGCCGGCCTAGCTGCTAGCCCTGTAGGTCCAGGGCTGGCCAGTCCTGTCAGTAAAGATGCTCCAGGTATTTATCGCCTCCATCCACAACGACAACTGTGCTACTTGCCATAAAATCAGTGTGAACATTTTCATTTTATGTAATGCTATAAATTCATTAAAGTTTGTGGGGATTAATCATGTTAATGTTTGCGTTTTTGAGACAAAACCATGTTCGCTCAACTTCGCTGGGATTGATATTTGCAGTTGGTTCAGGTCATGTTAATTATCTCGGTACACATGAATTATCTTTGCGGGTATTAATTTTTGCCATATAAAGATTTAATTTCACCAAATAAATCCCTCACAAACATTATAACAAATTTACAGTATATATGGCTGCATCGGCTTGAACTTGATCGGTGGCAGTGCTTGTCCTTGGGGCGTCCCATTCAAAGGATGCGATGGCCCTCTACTAAGTACCGGTACTAGTAGTTTGGGCAACTTTTTTTATCGCCACCCCCAAATGTACCAAAACAGGTGAAAGAAACCCTGTAACAATGTGTGTTGACGTATTCTCATGATTCTGGTGTTTGATCATTTAATTACATCCACCATTCCCACTGTTATGTTTGTATAGAACCACTGACATCATGGACATAGCTGTGTATAAAGCTGGAGCAAGATATTTATGGTGACAATAGTCAGTAAAGCAGTGGCTGTGCAACTTGCGAAGGAAAGCCTTTGACTTTAGTAACTACCTATGGTAGCTGGGTTTGAAAATTACCACTCTGCAGGTTCAAAAATACATGTATCCTGCTACATACTGACAGGCTGGCACACTTCAAATGACATCAGGGTAGAAATTGTAAACTTCTGTACCAAGTTGTCAGAGACAGGTGAACATCAAAGGTTCACAGGAAGGAGGGCAATGATGGAGGGTAAAAGTGAAGTAATATATATAGTGAAAGAAGAACTGTTTAATGTAGAACTTGTACAGAAAAATAATAAAAGTATTATCCTGTGAGCAAGGATTGCTAGTAGTAGTGGTTGGAATTACTGTTCCATAACACTAGTACATGTATGTAGTATGAGGCACGGCCCAAGCACCATCAGCCCAATTTGGCTGGAAAGTTTGTCGTTCAACTCTTTTATTATGCTTACTAGTATATAAATGTATACTGTGATAACATGTATCTTTATGTTTTCACTGACATTTACAGTTATTCGTTAACATGTTAATGTTGATGATGTTACCCCTGTACTAAACAAATTTGGCGAACAAAATTCATCCAAATGTTACAGTAAATGCATTAAATGTTTATTTTTGTAGCCAGTCCACCAGGTGGAAGCAGCAGCAGTAAGAAAGAGTTTGAAGCTCCGACAGTTCATAGCCCAACATCGCGAACTTCGGCCAAGAGCCCGCAACTGGATGAGAGTACATCGGCTAGTGTAAGTTAGCTATAAGTGCCGGTCCGAGCCTGATCGTGTTGGAAATCATTCAAATCTGGAACTGCAATGGAACCTCTCTTGAAAGACCATCCCTTCAGAGAGAGCGATATGATCTCTCATATAATGTCACAAGAAGTTGGTCTTTGGTGACAGGTTCAATTGTGTTTAACTCTACGGAATTTGGGTCTTTTTCAAAGACAGAATGATCTCATACCAGTGATTTCTCAAGAGGGGTTTCACTGTACGAAATGACACTAGAATAAACGCATGGTTACGGTAGTTCCTCTATTTTAAGACCACCCATGGGACCAAGAAAATCATGTGGTGTTATATTGCAGGTGGTCTTAAAACATTGACACCTTTCGAGCAAATCACTTGGTCTTACGATGAAGGTGGTATTAAAATAAAGTGTTGTAAATGTCAAGTGCTTCACCCATCAGCGGAGCTATAATAGGCCCTAAATATAATGCAGTCAGCACTTTATGGCTTCCAACAGCCACAATGCAGCGAGGCTCGACTGTAACATGAAATTGTTTCCTTGGCTGAGACTGGATATAGCTGTTCCTGAGCAATTTAGCCATGTGGGACCCATATCTCCTCAAGGCCAAAAGTTTGACAGGAGTTCAGTCTCAGCCACAGATCATGGGTACTATTTCATGTCGCTAATAATATCTAGGAAACCTCTGCCCATAGATCGAAAATATGTTCAATTTCGACGTCCTGGGATAGGAAGAGAGTATGTGCAACTTTTGGAACATTGGCCCATGGCCAAGTTGGTTCTTAAGCAGATCGTCAAGGCCCATGGGCCTCATGTTTTGGAGCTTCTCTTCTACCAACTATTTCCAACTCTCTTTTAGGCAAACACTTGTGTGAATGAATATTCATAAATGGATCAGTTTATGGACAGAATTGTCTCCCATGGTATTTTGCTCTCCGGTTAAGTGCCAGGCAATATGGTAATAACAATGCAATTTGTTTGATGATCACTTCTGCACCACTGGGAGTACCAGTAATTATGGATTGATAATTGATTCTAAATATTTTAATCAATAGATATTGACTAGCTAGCAAGGTGCTTCGGTTGTATGGCTGTTGCAGTTAGGAATTCGAGGCTGGCAGTAGTAATCACGTTAATAAAAACGTAAATGTAATCTGTGTAAAATGTTATTGGAGATATTTTACGTTTAAACTGCTAACTGCTTTGTGAGTGCTGTGTGATTTGTACGTTCTGTTCTATTTCTGCCAGCCTAAAATGAGCGAACCTGGGAGCAAAGAAGAGATTTTGGCTCTCTTGATGAAGCGGACGGACCAAGTGAAGAAACTTGAGTCCAAAATTTCAGGTGAGACCCTTGTTTTGGGTTCAAATTCAGAGTGTCACTCTTTGTTTCTCTGCACATACTGATTTTGTCTTGTTTGATCGCCATATGTTTAAAGGATTTTCTGGAAGTATCGCAGAAAATTACACAAGTTGCTAGACTCTTGGCATCATTACAGTTTTTGATTGTATGACCATGATGATGAAAAAAAGAACACAAAACATATGTGGTTTTGAACATGTTGAATGTTAGTTTGCTTTGCAATAAAGTTTGGCATTTGTCGTCCCCATGTATTTCTCCAGAGGACCATAGGAGCTACTGTGCATATATGTAGCTACATTCTAACAAATTGTAGATTTCTTTGAATAAAAAAACAAGCTTAAGCACATTCAAAAGTACCGGTATTATTTGTCGTAACATTCCAGTACTTTTTCTGCCTCTGAATTTAAATGTTTTTTTCTCCAGTAAAACAAAGGCGTCATTGTAGTTATGGCTCTAGTGTGTACTGTATTGTTGCTTCTTTGTCTAGATTTGGCCGCCATGATAAAAGAGAAGAACAAACACATTGAGAAAATAGAATCGACCTTGGAGAAGCAGAAAGATGGTATGAAAATAAAATGTTGCAGTTTATTTTCCGAATTGTTATTTGTAACAGCATACAGTAGATGTATAAATTTTCACGAACCATAATTCATGACAATTTTCCATCTCAGTTACATAGCAGTAACCTGCTATGGCCTGAACAAAATATTTGAAGCGGTGAATCCCTATAGGCAGTGAAACCCAAATGAAAACATATGGAAATGCACTGCTAAAATGCAAACCAATTATTCATTGCGGAATAATTATTCCATAATATAGGTAGCATATTTATATAAGTTCTTTTTATTGCAGATTCAGCTTACTAGAAGCAAATAATGAGACGTTGAAATCCATTAGATTACAGGTTCTTGTGGTATGGAATTCTGCTCGCTTCCAGCATTGCATAATACGTTAAGCAAATGGCTCAGAAACATGCCTCATAAAATCCTATACTGTACACATTCTGTGCTTTATTTGCTAGCATATGTTTGTTTGAACACTTAATATTTCATTTTAGAAGCCTCGCAGAAAATGAATGCCACTTCTGAAAAGCACAAAGCCGACCGGGCCAAGATGGCTGAAGGTTTTACCTTGGCATTGGAAAAGAAAGAGGAGGTAAAATTTGTTTGATACAATGTATTTCATAGCAAATCTGCAAAGGTAGTTCACCGCTCCCCAGTGCCACCAAATGTTTTTAACAAGATTTTTTTCTCCTGCATGTTCTGTGGGAGTAGGTTAAAGATTTTCCTGCAAAATATATTTTTTGTCCTTGGCTATTTTAGACGTATTTGCTGAATTTTCATCACGTAGCCTATTCTTGAATAACTTGACACGTACTCACCATGTTTTACTCCAAAATTAACCCGGTGTTTAGTTGTTATATGTAGATATGTAAAAGTATGCATGTATTTGTTTTTTCTTCTTCTATTCACACAAACCTTACTAATATTTCCTATTGACTTCAATTTTCTTGTTTGTTTGTTTGTTTTTTTACTACAGGAAGTTAAACAAAGCATGAAGAATAAAATAGAGGAACTGGAAAAGGTACGGTTGTTTAGAAAGGACGACTTACTTAACAAATACATATCCACGCATGCATGCCTTTCCTGCTTTTCTGATGTAGCTTGTAGCATTTTAACTGGCCAAACTAATTGTGTTTCTTTGCATATTATTAACCCTATTTGTTTCTTTCTTTGACCTTAATTTAAAATAAAAGACAACAATATCATGTGTCTGGGGCATACCTGTATTTGCTTAAGTAATAAAAATATATATGTGTCTAACTTGCTTGTGTAAAGTGTAAACTTTTGTTTGGAACCTTTTTGTTATAATAAGCTATCATGTGTGTTGGAGTTGGAATGCATAATTTTCACAAGTTTTAACCCTGTAGATCACAAAGCTTTAAGTTTGCAACGGATTTTGCAATTTGACTTCTGTGTGTGATAGTTATAAAAAGTGTCATTTGTTTATCATCTAAGGCTTTCTGCTTTGGTAAATTGATAAGGGTTCCAAATGTCACTAACAGATTAGAGAAATATGCTTCACTAGAGACTTTCTTTCATGGTCTTTACATGTATATATCAGTATAACATTAGTACCTCGATAGATGAGCCAAGTGGGTACCACTACAGTACATGTACCAGCTTGTTGAGCACAAATTTCCTTTCTTTAGTCTACAGTCGGCCATCATTAGAAGTAATGCATGTAGAACCACAATGGAACTTAAGACCAGCCTGGTAATAAGACCACCACTGCCTTAAGACTGCTTATTGGATGACCGAAAATTGCAGACCAATGGTCAGTTTCTCGAAAAATCTCAAATCTAAAAACGGACGGGTTGCAGAAACTTCACTAATCACCTTGGCAACCATTGTCCATGCTTAAGATCACTAGAGGACTTAAGATTTTTCCAGAAACTGGCCCCAGTACAGTGAAACCTGTCTTGAGAGACCACTGCCATCAGAGACCACCTGTCTTAACAGACCACACAATTTTGCCAGAAGGACCTTACTAGTACATTTCAATACAACTGTCAGTGTGCCTGTCACCAGAGACCACCTGTCTTCACAGACCACATTTTTGTGGCCAATTGGATTGTCTTTCAAGATGGGTTCTACTGTAATACATGTAGTAGCAGCTTCATATTGCTTCAGAAATAAAGCCAACTCAAAGTTATTAAGTCAAAGACCATTTTGGTTTTGACCGTTGGTTGTCTTGTTCCCAAAGTTCCATTGTGCAGAAAAATGCATGCCGACCAATCCCATACACATAATCATGATAATATGTACATAAAGTTCTGTTTTGGCAACCCCATATATAGTAAATATACCCATTCCTTTCCAAGAGCCAAAGCTAAAGAAAAATAATTACAGCGAGTTTTATGTAATAGGCAAAACGGAAGCTCAGCAAACAGCTGAAGCAGACTGTCGCAGTGAGAGATAGATATGTGAAAAGAGAGGAGGAGAAAGAAGAGATGACGGATTTAACATCGCAGGAACTCGCCAAAGTTAAGCACATGGTTCGTAGCCTAGTTAAGCACACGCAAAAGGATTCAGGGCTTTTTTGCAATGCCAACTATGTAGTTTTCTTGATATTTGTAAAATGGGGAAAGGGTTCTCGAAATCATGGCAAAAAATGAAGTCTTAATTTTTGACTTAAGTCAACAATCTGTGATTGGCCTGATAGTTGTTTAAATTTTGCTTAAGTCATATTCGTAGCCAATCAGCATTCAGGTTGTTAACTTAAATCAGAATTAATACTTAAGTAAATGCCACAACTTTGGCCTGGGTGCTTCAAAATGTTTCTCAAATGTTGGTTGTTTTGGGGGTGTATTTGTTGAGGGTTGGTGCACATTAGACTTTCCTATGCTTTCATTTAAGGTGCTGATGCATTTGCCGTGTAGTATAAAATTGACTTGAAATTTGAAAAAGTTTTACGCCTTTTCTTGGTGGGGAGGGTTGAAGGGGACTGCAACTACAGTTAAAGTGCTTGGTGATAAGGCAGGGGCTTCAAATGACTTTTCCTCTAAATAAGTTTTCCATCACAACAGTCAGCACTTATCATCTTACGATAAAACACACTTATCATACGTGTACCTTATTTTCTTTTCATCATGTCCATAGCCTGTTAATTAAGCCAGAACTCTCTCAAACCGAAGCATCCACACAATCCCATGTTCACAACCAAATATGTTTCTTTCAGTGTAAAGCATGTAAAGTGTGTTGGGCAAACTTGCCTGCAATCTCCCATTAAGTCGAACCAAAACATGTGTGCTTCAAGTTTCAAATCGTATTTCACGTTTGGTTAGAAATTACCGTTAAAGTTGGCCTTTAAAGTTGAACATACTCTTGGTTTAAATAATTTGAGAAAGGTTTACTTGCAGTATGTTTGTTTGTCTTAGTTGTGGTATATTCAGATATTGTGTGTTGGGTCTCATGTCCTTCTCTTTGTGCCTGTTTTATGGTTGCAATTTTGCTGCCATGTTTGTGTTTCTGTAACAAGCTAATCGTTGTACATATACAAATACATTATCATGCAATTACTTTTTGTTAAAATATTATATTCTTCTGTGTGCAGATAAAGTGGTCCTTACATTTTAAGACTAACCATTCAGCCAGAAAAGCATGGTCTTAAATTGAAGGTGGTCGTAAAATGAGATTGAAGGATATCCATATTGAATATATAAGAACGGTTGTCAGTGGTGGGCCCGTCAATAGTAGAGGGACATCCTAAGATGGAAGGGTCTTAAATCGCAGAGACCACTTGTATATTTAAACATGATAAAATACCATTTGTATAGCAGTGTACACATATTCCTTATAACACTTGTATAGCTATTGAAAATACATCATTTGAGACAACTTGGAACATAATTCTTTGCTTCAGATTAAAAATTGTACTAAATTATGATCATCCTATGAATTTTACAAATAAATTTCAGCACTATTGCAACCCAAACCAATGTTTAATGACATCATATGTTATCACTGGTGGGACAAATATCTCTTTCTTCTGAATAGTTACTGATTTTTGTGTTCCAAAGAATTTTGAGATCCAAGATTTACCTTTCTGGCTGCTAGTTTGATGTATCACAAGTGCTGAGAGTTACACCAATTGTGTTCATGAGCAGTGATATGTAACATTGTCCCTCCAAACGCCCCGCCCCCACCCCCCCACCCCCACCCCCGGCGTTGTGCTTACCGGTAAACTGCATTATCTAGAGACACCCATTCCAGAGAGGAGGCCCTCTTCTTTTAAGGACAAAAAGCTTTGAATACATGTACCATGTCACCAAAGACCACCTGAGCCAATGAGCATGATTAATAGGCAGATGGGGTGTCACTATTAGAGGAGGAGGGGGGATTGGGGTCACTGTACTGAACTAAACATTCTGTAGTGTGGGATGAATTTAGACTCTGATGGGGGAGGGGGGGGGGTACCACCAATATGAGGGGTTTGAAAAACTTGTGGGTAAAAGGGCCAGTTAAAAAGGGTTGAGGATGACCTCCCCCCCCCCCCCCAAACCTTAATCAAACCCAATAATAACGATTATTATCAGGGGTGGATTGGATAGATACTTATCCAGGCTGATCCAACCAAGTTGGGAATCCACACATCTCCACTTAGAAGTACAATGTGCCTTATAGTCACTATGCATGATATGAAAATATATGTGTGTCAAAATGAAATATCAAACATGAAATCTGATCCCCAGACAAGAATTTTGTGGCATGTTTTGTAGCAACGGCTTCTTTATTTGTGCGCTTTAGCTTCTGAACAGCCAGGAAGACATCGCCATGTACCGGTCTGAACTGGAATCTGCCAACAAGAAGACCAGGGACCTTGATGCTGAGATTACTAGCCTCATGGAGCAGATAACCAGCCTTACGACGGCAAGGTATTACATGTATACAATTACTGATGACACAAGGAGTCGAAGTAATGCTGGGGAATATTTTACGGTTGGTGCTTGTAGAGATTCTGATGCCTTGATTGTGTTAGTGTCCAGACAGTGATCGAGAGGTTTGTGGCGTTATACTTACAAACTTGTAAAAATAACTTTTGTGTACAGTTTCACAAACTATTATTCATAGTGCACTGTAGTGTGTAGAGTTTCACACTAAACACTAGTAGTACTACTGAAGCAGATTATTTGGTTGCAAATGTTAAAGTTTCATTTAAGCTTGTTAAACGTGGCAGCTACTACCACCTAACTACAATCATCTAAATGTATTTGTATTTAAATACTTCTTGAAAAAGTATTTGTATTCATGGTATTTACATGTACATTTGTATTTGAGCAATCACAAGTATTTGTATTTGCCATGCTTACATGTGTGTCCTTGACCTCCATACCTGAGTAGTAGTTGTAGTACTGGTAGTAGTAGTTGTTATTATTGTTGTTTATTTGCCTTGTGTCTATATCTACTGGATTGCAAGCATGAGTTCCTTTGAAATTACCCGAACTAAAAAGTTTTGAAAATGGTAGTCTGTGGCTACTAATATATAAGGTACAAAGTTTGAAATCTTTTCAGCATAAGTTTTAACGATTGTTCTAGTACTCTATAGTCTCTATTCATACTGTATCAAGTGTCATTCGCTTTTGCAGTGAGAATTTGGAAGGCCAAAACAAAACACTTTCTGCAGATCTGCAGGGGTCACAGACCGCAAACGTCCAGCTGAGAAACAGCTGTGCACAGCTGCAGGAACAGTTGCAACAGGTACGAACAGCTTCTGCATTCATGGTATTTATATCTAGCAGTCTTAAAGTCTAAAATTTTACTTAAGTACTTAATGCTTAAGCATGATACAGACACTTGTTGTAATGGTGATTCATGAACATAAACTCGTTTCTAGTCTTTTCTTTGCCATGGTGAAATGTGAACTTCATTTCTTGGCCCCCAAAAGACAATGGTTGTTGTCATGGTGAACACTGAACTCCACTTCATTTTAGACAGAGGATTGTTCCTTGCCAAACTTAAATTTCTGTTCTAGGCTAAGATTGTTTTACAATTGGCTCGAAATACAGTCGAACCTGCTCTAAAGACCCCCTATATAGAATCTGAGAGGCCACCTACTTCTAAAGATCACATTTTACAGATCCCCAGGGGTTTAATTTCTATGTTACATTGTATTATTGAACCCGCATATAAAGACCACCTGTGTGTAAGGACCAGGATTTGTTGGTCCCTAGGGTGATCTTTATATACAGGTTTCACTGTATCTGTGATCTGTAAATTGTCAAGTTGAACGCATGCTGATAACATGGATAAGGAACTAAAAGGTCAAAGGTCGAGAGAAGGTTTCTCTAAATTAGATAGATAATTTATTTCTCATTTTCATGTAATTATAGACATTGTCAAACAGAATTATTACCATTTTACATTAAACATGAAAATGACGGTAGTCCAGACAGCCTTAGGC
>JAAUYG010117159.1_pt1 | contig 14241 bp, 7 predicted proteins | sample 7278091 | NCBI WGS metagenome assembly JAAUYG01 (sample SAMN14350201, study PRJNA611818) | marine sediment metagenome | isolation source: surface marine sediment (0.6m) | place: French Polynesia: Moorea | collected 2018-08
CCCCCCCCCCCCCCCCCCCCCAATATGAAATCCCAGGGTTATTATGATGGTTCCAACCCTAAGGCAGTCCACCCAAATTCATGCTTCTCTATCAGCTGTTCATATTGCTTGTACTGTTCAGTGGTAACCATGACTACTGTTGTCAGGGAAACCCTTGGCAATAGAATTAACCATACAGCAGAAATCATTTGATCGTCATTGGATCTTGTATGACTTGAATATTGACTGTTCGACTTAATATTGATGCTACAGGCATATGTTGTGTACATGTATAACCCAACCACAATTATACATATCGTAAAATATTGGACCTAAATGGTTCTGTAACCTGATGCTGTTTATATTTGTGGACCTTTTGTCATGGTTGCTACAGTGCTGCCCCCGGGTGGCAAGGTTTGGTATGATATCACCTGATCACAGCAGCAGAAGCTTACCATATAACTCACCACTATATATATACTTTCCTCCCTTACCTTTGCCTTACCTTACCACCTTCAGCAACTATGACGCTTACAATGGGGTGTATCCTGGAGACAACATTCCCTTAGAAGAGTAAGTAAATAAATAAATTAATTAATGCTGGGACAAGGGAGTGACATGAAAGATTTTTCTCAGACTTCATTAACTTGAACTGACTTCAGTGTTCAAAGCGTGTTTTTTTTTTTCCTGAAACATGGCTGAATTATAACTGTTTTCTAACCCTGTTTTGACGTTGGGTAACAGAAAGTTGTTAATGTTGTTTGAATTTTCCCCTTTAGATTCCAATACACCGCGCATTATCACTTTCAATAAGTATGCAAACCCACCCACATACATGGCTTACAAGACATGTATGTATGCTTGTAATGTAGTTGTTCTATTACATACAAATATTCACTATATACCAGACTTAACATGAAAAAAAATATATATTCCATGTTGATACTAGAAACAAGCTGTGTGCAAGCTATTAAAATTTTACTTTTTGTTGCTGCATTAGCTTTTGTTGCCTTAACACAAACAGTTTATATTTATATAAATATATATTCAAATCCTGGGTAAGTATCAATAACCGTTCAGTGATGGTCCATTTATTTTGGAAGTTTCAGTGTAATTACTTTAATTATGGTGTAAACAAAATTGTTTATGCAGCCATTCTCTATATACTGGTATATTCCTTTATCAATGTTGGAAAATATCCAATGCACTAGTATGCTGTACCCCCGGTATTTCACTTTACGAACTAAGAACTACATGTTCAGATGTTGGAGTAAAAAGAAACCGGATTTCGAAAACAACCCGCAGTTTTGTTTGCAGGGAAGATTACATAATAAAAACCCGCATAGAGCAAGATTAAATGAAACCAGAGATTTATGCCTTTGCACAGCGGTATTTCCTGTTCAAATTTTCATGCCTGCTTGAAAATGTCAATACATACATGTTCATGTAAATTTATGAATAGCACTTTTAGAACATTCAAACATAAAATAGCATTCTCTTTAAACAGTTTTACCATCTTCATGATATGCTATTTGTAACTATCTCAAACCAGCAGAAAGAGGTACCAGCTTTTGGGGTAAGGTTTGAGTCAATCTTGGCTTTTTATTGTTGGTGCGAACTGCTGCTCTACATCCCTGATGTGTAAAAGCAAATTTTACTGGAGGGAACATGGGGAAAGTGCAGTATTTGTGCAGCGAAGATCCCTTTTGCCTTGTCTATAGGGCTTGGGTCCTTTCTACTATTGCTTAACGTAGCTAGCCATAGGCATTTTCGGAGTTATATTTCCATTATTTTGAAAACAGGCCTGAAAATCAAACAGACCATTTTCTTTTTGTACTCAACCATATGCATACTCACATTTTCCTATTTTCGATTTAACGAGTCTAGTTGAACCATTTCATGCACTGTACATAGTGGCCATTTTGATAACACAAACTAGCATGATCTATCATAGCCAGTTAAATACATATATCGGGGCAAAAACAAACTTTCAAATACTTCATTTCCATAAATGATATTCAAGTTCCTCTGAGATTCTTCAAGCCATATAAATATTCATCCATTAAACGTATTAAACCTCCATATACCAGTTTCAGTTTGGGCCAATTGAAGTTTAAAATTTGTGAGAGATTGCATAATCCATTGTGTGCGATTTTGTTATGACTACAGAGCGTCTCGTCCTGAAAGCCCTCCCCCACCCTACCCCAGCCAGCGACTTGCCAGGTGATTCATGGTGCCCTTGAACTGCACCCTGTGACCCCCCTACCAACCCACTTTGCCCATGCCTGCCGTAGCCCCTTCACAGTAGAGTGGTTCAACCATTTAACCCTTTCTTGCTCGGTGGTGTGGCGTCCTTTAGGTACTTGCATAATACAAGGAATCCAAGAATCCTTGTTTCCCATAATTTCATATGTAAAGGGCCGGCCAAACTTTTCAAAAGCCAAAACTTGTTTTAGTTATGTTAGGGTCCTACTTAAAATGTAAAAAGTAGACCTGACGCAATAGTATAACACACCTATAGTTCTGATAGATATGGGTCGAGGTGTACATGTAGTTTCAAATCTCCATGCATGACTGAGCTACATTGAAAATAAACATCCTTTCATTCTAAGCATCTTTTGTAAACCCTCTTTGGTTTCCTACTTTTCTTGTTTTGCATGAAACAGCGTCAGTCGCAGGAAAAAGTTGCGGAGTGGTGGCGGTGGGACCCGCATGCCCCGCGACCCGGGTCTCCCCAATGCGGGTTACGAACGGGACCCCTACCCAGAATACCCCCATTCAGCACGAGATTACTCGGCCAATGGTGGAAGGTCTCACCTTTTGGGAAACAGCAGGAATAGGAGGCCCCTGGAGGAAGGTTACCATGGCAACCATGGTGCCCCTGGTAACCTTCCTTCAGCCTCCCCTCCTGCTGATCCTTACACCCCTCCCCATTACCACAAGTAAGCTAGCCCGTTTCTGTGTGGTTGATGTTTTCCTCTTGGTGGGCTGCCAGTAGAATCTGCATGGCTTTGGGGGTGTACTCCAGAAATGGCATAATTAAGTTATACCACACTATTCAAGAAGGTGCACACTTTACTGTTACATGTCCTAGATAGTGCAATGTTTCAAATATTGAAGTCAACTCTTACCTTTTGGTTCTTTTGACGTACTTTAGCTATATATGTTTGGTTTATACACCCTGAAAAAAAGAGAGCGAGAGAAAAAAAGGAAAATATAAAAAAGGTAGAAGATTTAGCTTTAGATGTTTTATGACTGATAAAAATATTATTTAAAACCAAACCCGAAGTCACATGTATCCTTTCTTTTAAAATTGGCAGTACTGATCCTATCACCTGGATTGTAAAATGTTCATAAAGCACTGTATGCAAGTTATTCCCCATAGGCTGGCGATATACGTGTCATGGACCTATCCATTATGAGTGAAAAGTATTACAGCTAGAAATCCTAACTTGGATGGTTAAAGCCCCTAATACAAATTTAGGCTGTATATGGATTAACAGTATATGAATTACCCTAATATTGCTTGCATGGGCTAAATACCTCCCACAAAACCATTGCTGATTTTGCTTATATGCTTAAAACCCTATTCGTAGTAGCCATGGGTCTGTACCATTATTCCTGTCCCAATTGGAGAACCTTTAAATTAATAGGTCAATGGCTACATGAACTTAACACAAATTAACGCTACTTAATTGGAAATAATTTAACAGTGGAAAACTAAGTTTACAAAACTAAGTATCCTTAAGCCATAAAATAATGGCATAATATTACGCACTGCCCACAAGAATGGTCAAACATCCATCACCATGCACCGTCTCTAGTCCCCAAAGTCACTTTTGTACATATGTACATTTAAAAATTGCAGTTCCTGCAGTCCATTTTGTGGCTTTTAGTTTGCAGTAGAGAAACCTTTGTGTGGCTATAAATGTGCATGCTGCGCTAACTGCATGGCGTTTAACCTTGTATATATTAATGTTTTGTGCATTTACTGTAAAACCTACTGAAATATGTTTTGCTTTGCTATAAATTTTGCAAAAAAACAACAAAACGTTTCTAAGAAATCTGAATATTGATTTATCATCGCATATTGCTATACATATATATTCAGGCATAGTATTGCTTATATTATTAAACAATATACATGTATGTGATGTCAAATATGTGTTTCATTTTGAAGACCATCATCGTAGTGTTAATGTTCTTGATGTACAGATGTAGCAAATGTATTTTGGTTTCTTTAGTATGTTCTTTAGTTGGTGTGCAAGAATTTTAAGTCCTTTTGGTATCAATTTTTAATTGTTTTATCAGTATACTTATTTTATATAAGAGCTATATTTTGTTGAAATTGACTTTTTGACTGGTACAAGGTATCTTATTTAATTGCCTTTAATTGAACTTTTCATAATTGTTACCCGGTAAGATTTTCAATTTGCTGTTGTAAATGTAACTGTATGATGCATATAAATTAGTCCACTAAGGCATGGTAACGATAAGATGGTACATGCAAGTGTATGTGTAAACTTCTTATAGGTTGCCAGCATTTTTAGTTTTGAGACTTATAACAATCATCATGCAACTTTCTTGTGGTGGGTCCATATATGATGCATAAAATGTACAAGGATTTTTCATCTTTTCCAGTAACAGAACAAGAATGTACTGAGCCGAAACAACACCTACATGTAGTGGAAGTTCCTGTAGATTCTGCCGCATTGCTGCTTCGGTGACCACTTCAAATTACATGTCACTGTCCGTGACCATGCTGCAAATTGAAAGTCCTCTCCAATCTGGCTGCATGCAGCTTGCTTTTAAGGGACCATTTCAACAAAAAAAGTCGTATATGAGCTTCTTATATCCTGCAACAAGCAGGTTCTTTGCAAACTTGCTAGGTGTCCTATTTTGGCAATCTTTACACACTATATGCTGATGGCTGTTGATGTATATAAATTGTTAAGGACCATATCGCCAAGGAGAGTATTGGTAGGTTACCAAGATAAGGCCGATACAATTTCCTAGTACGTTAGCAAGATAATGCTGAATATCAATACTATTCGAAATTGCCAATTATAGTTCTTTATGCTTCTTTGTAAGGTAGTCTTTTGAAGATTATTCAATCTTTTTTTTACAATTTAACAGCAAGAAATAAGTTCTAGGTGAAATCATTTATGTATATTACTGAGTGTTAACTTGCGTGTGAGATGTAAGTAGTAGGAAGTGAAGTGGTTTCTGATACCTCTGTCATCCCTGTATTACTCACACGAACTTTGTCAACTTAAATCTCGCCAATTCATATCATCAGCTAGGACAATCTCACTTTATTTTATCCATATAAATATACTGCTACATCATTATACAATTTTGTGCATAATTTCTCTTTCACATATTGCTTCTGTTCCTTTGTTAGGTCCTGCGCGTTTTCGGTGAAAAATGTGCCTATATATACCTGCATTTTGTCCATGTTAATGTTGCCCTGTATGTCTGAAACTACCTTTAAAATAATACTTTATGTCCTAGAAACAGTTCTGTGCATGGCAACTGATCGCAAATTTAATGTTCCTTGGTTTGAATAGGACAGTCCCACCTAGTGTTGTGTAAGGAGGATGAAGTGACCAGTCTATGTTTATACTCATCAGCAGTTGTCTGTGTTGTAAAAGTCAATATTTTAGTAAGCAACTGCAAATTTCTGTTGTGAAACTTCATATATATACATATGTATCAGTTGTCTCTGCTATTGGGAACTCCCCAGAAATAACATTCATTGTACGTCTGCAACTTAGATGGGGAGAATAATAATTTAGCTGTTCCAATGCTGGCCAGTTTTTATTCCGTCAAGGTTTCACATTTCGACACGCAAATATGAATCTCTGCTCATACCATGATAAGTTGACATTCAAGTTTTAAAGCCTTCATTGAAGATGAAAGCTTTATGATGCATGTTTACCTCAGTGGGCATCGTATAAATGTGCCATCATTCTGTCAGAAGGATCATTCTATATATATATGCAGTGTGTGGTCTACAATCTTAAATGTAATCTGAAATCCTTATTCTAGTACGTATAGGTTTGTCGTCAAATGTGGTGTCCTTGTTGTTTTCAATGTGTTTTTGTAAACTTGAATGGACACAATCAAACCAAAACATGGACGACATAGATGTATGTTATTTTAGCAAAATTTTTAATTTACTGGAAATGATATATACATGAAAATATTTATGCGGTATCGGTGATCAGTATGTATTGAAGAATGACTATCAAAATCAAAATTTAATATTTGCTATATTTATGTATTTTTAATGTTCTTATATCACATAAGTACTCATTTGTATATCAGATATAATTATAATGATCCTTTAATTGTTCAGAATTTCTAGAATTTATGATGATAAATGCTTTGGTAATAAGTACACCAAATATTGGAATGATTTTCACAATTTTTTTTCACCAAGTGCCCTTACATAGTCTCAATTTACCACAATCATTGTTTCTCCTACAATTCATGTAAATTTTATCGTTGTTACAACTTAATTTACAGCTAAATTTGTGTTAAACATAACAAAACTGATGTTAGTAAATACACTAGTATTAGTGTAAAGAGGTTTTTGGTTATGATGGACAAAAATTAATCTGCATGTAGTTATACATGTATATATGTATTAAGGCTGTAATCCAGCAATGTCCATTTGTAGCAAAAACAACTCTTGATTATGGTAACAAATGTACTGGCAGACAAAAATTGTCTTAATTTGTGCTCCTTAGCATGCTTAGAAACCCCCAAGTTTCACTAATGCATGGAAATGTTTTTGTTTCCATAAATCATCAACTTAAAACATTATACAACAGCACATTTCCTTCACTGCATGAGTGTTCTAAGATGTTTAGATTAACAGAAATCGACATGTTCTATTTTGATCTTGTATGAATTATTACCTCGAACTAAAGTACTATACTGGTACATTGGAAATGTTGTAAACGATGCCATCACAGTAACTTCCTGTCTTGTCACAGTAACTTCCTGTCTATTACTATAACTACCTGTCTGTTACAGTAACTTCCTGTCTGTTACTATAACTACCTGTCTTGTTACAGTAACTTCCTCCATACAAATGACAAGATTGAAAACTTCAATTCAAAACCATTTGAAATGTACCAGAGCTGGTCTCTACAGAGGGTCTCGCGCCCTCTTTCGTAGATGTTAATTGATGATTTGCTGCAAAGATCTGTCTGTAATTGTGTACATATCATGGTTGACTCACTGTGATAGCAATGTATAGAACATTTGTGATTGGCTGATGGTTGTAGGGATTTGAATATAAACAGATTTTAACGGTTGTTGGTGGACAGTCTAATGATTGTTATTGGCTATACTTTCATTCTTCTAACATCTTAACAGTAGTGTTACGATAAAAAGTTTTCGTTGCATGCTATTTTAGTTGATAGTTTTCTGGTTTAATGACTTTGCTGTTGCTAGAGATGTATGCCAATTATGAAAGTGCTATGATAAAGGCCTACTAAGTCCTGCTGCCGTAAGAGCTGCCATATATACATAGGCCTAGAAGGTTTCAGTGTTTCAAGAATTGGTATCTATATAGAATCTATATTGTGATGTATATGATCTATTTACTGTTGATCTGAGGAAGAGGGGAGATATATTTATTGCTTTAATAGAAAAACATGCTTTCTTGATGTAAAAAAAAAAGTTTTTCTTTCACACTGTTGAAGTGTTACCGGTATGTGCTTCAGGAAGATGCATGTGAAGGGCATCACCTTCAAAATTTTACCATTGTATGTAGATAAACATATATTTGTGGAACTATTTCATATCTTCTCCCATGTAAAATTAATGCCTTGTTAGCACTGGCTAAGCCTAATATTACCTTAATGTGCTAAAATAATATTCCAGAAGATTACAAGGCTGTACAAATTTAATATACAGTAACTGGGGAAGTGTTTGTTATGAAGCCTACGGTCTTTACTAACTCAGCTACGTAATTTATGGGAAAAGGGGCCTCTTAAAGTAAATTTCATATTGAGCTAAATGTGTGAAAGTTTGTAAATAGAGATTATATTATACATCTGCGTGTTATACTCGACGATATGTTTTGGATAAAAGTTCCTTTGGACATCTAGTGATGGATGTGTGCAAAAGTGTGACGGGAATGCTCAGAGATGATTTGCATAATCTTGCGCTGGTCACCTTTTAGTATTTCTGGGGTTGTGTGGCATTTGAGAATGTAGAAGAAGGATCACAGCATCGTGACTCTTCTACACTGTTGGTATAAATTCACAGTGATATGCATGTATGTAGTGATATGCATGTATATATGTTGATTAATATGCGATTGTTTGGTATGAGGCCACCTAGGAGACCTATTGTACACTGATTCTAGATGACAGTGTGCTGTATACATATATAACATGTATAAGGCATGTAGGTTCATCCCATGTATGTATTTCTTCCACCAATGATGATTTTACTGTGCAAAAACATTCCTGAAGGTGATATATATCACTTTGGACTGATCGTTGATCTACCAAAGTAGACGATTTAGCTAAATACCCTTTGTTTCCTTACTGCCATAGCTTGTACTGATAAAAGGCACATTAATTATGCAAGCTCAGATGACCACAAAAATTTAAAATCATTTCCTAGTTTCATGGGTACCACTTCCATCTGCAAACGGAGCCTCTGCATTGTGTAAAAGCTTCACTCTTTAAACTTATTTCTGTAGTGTCACTTACTGGGAATTCTAGATTAGCTTTATCATATCCCCAGCAGGCTTGAATATTAATAGAAGCAACTTCATGACAATATTTATGACGCTGTTTTTAGAGATTGTAGTCTTGCACTCAATCACTTGCAACAATCTAATTTATGTGGCTCAAGCCAGCACATATTGGCCATTATGACTACTGTATATATTACCTTCCCATATTTTGTTGACTACCATTGAGGTAACGGTTCATCGCATGGTATTGCAGTCTCATTTGATCATGTAGTACCCCTTTTGTTCTGGTTGAATGGTGCAGTAAACAACTTGTCTTAAGAAATCACTGCCATGAAAAACCTCCTGTGTTGACAGACCACATGGTCTTGATAGGAGAACCTCCCACTGTAGTTCAGCCTGTTGAGAGAGACCGCCTGTCTTGAAAGACAACACATGTTTGGTGGATTGTTGTCTTTCAAGAAGGGTTGTGCTGTATGACAAAAGGATGTTTTTGAAGATAATTGGGCTTAAAAATAAGACCACTTGTAACGAAGGCTCGTTCCTCAATAGCATCAGCCATTTTTCAGTACAAATGCAAGTAAAATTCCATGGCCCAAAAGCCTGATAACATCTGCTCGTAATACAAGTTTGACTAGATTCCCAGTTGATGGAATATGTACACAAGTTTACCAATGGTACGTAATTGGCATGTACATCGATACTATTTATTCTTCAATGCATTGCTTAGCTTTGATTGTGGTCATAAACTTGGAAGTGTGAAAGAGACAATTATACACGATTGTCTTTTAGTTAGCGAAAGCATCCCATAGTATGTTCGTAAAGTTAAGAGGGCACTGATGCATCGCAAGTTTGAAACTAATCATGTGAAAATCTTTGCTTCTCGATAAAATGCCTTGGAGGTGTCAAAGAGAGAGATGGTCCCAACCATTGCAAGAAGGTTCCAGAAACCATGTATACTACCATGCATAGGGGTAAATTTGTGGTTGATAATTGCGTGTTTGCAATATTAGAATGCAGGAAAATTGACTGTTTTGTTACAATTGCATGTTCAGTAATCTCTAAGGACTACATGCATATTATTATTCAGTTTGGAAAAGGAAGAAAGCCTTTGTTGCAAGGCATTCGGTGTTTCAGTTGAAACTTTGATGTGAATACGTTTACATGTTGCGGTTTCTAAACCAGATAGTTCTGGCTGTTAAGTAATGAAAGGTGACTTGTGCTCAAAAATGCCTATATGTCTGAATGCAAGAATCTGTTTAATAAATGATTTATTGTAATGTAAAAATCTCAAATATTAGGTGTCTTTGCATTTTGGGTATTCTTTCCAACAAACACAACGGGGTACTAGTATGTTCCCACTTACAAAGCAGGGAGACAAACCCAGGACCAGGGAAACTTCCCCTACTTTTAACCCAAAGCCAAAAATCATGATTCCAGGAAAAAAACATATAATAAATCTTTCTCATGATAGTCTTGTAGAACCAGCCATTAAAATGGACTGCTTTAGAAAGGAAATTCCACACAATAAGCAGTACAAAAGACTTAATAAATTTTTATTTGTTTTGACAGATATACACATAACTATAACTTGTTGAATTTGTTTCGCCAAGTTTAATATTTAGTATTTCGTGTATTTATTGTAAGTCTGCTCGCTACAAGCACCTGCGCCAGTTGTAGCACATTTAGCATCACACTTTACGAAGTGTTATGACACTTTGACAAACAGATGGAAGTTTGTATATGATATCCTCCCAAAGAGATTTGTACTTTAACCATTGTAAAGAACAGAACACTTAGAAAAGCAGCTTAGGTAATCTGCCATGTACCTTCTTTCTCAACCTCATTTCCCAAACCATAGCACATGTTTCTCCATGTAAGCCATATTGGTTTTACACTTTATGGCCTGTGTAAGACCTCTCCCAACAAATGCGCTCACACTAATAACTTAAATTCAAGTTCTCTATGCCTGGACAGCCAAGAAGTAATTATTTTGCCACTGCCAAGAGTTTGAATCATTCAATGCACAGTCTTTCTCAATGAGCTGAGTGTCCTCAGTGCAGTTTGTGCACCATTTCCTCTTTCGTGATGAGATGTGTCGTCTTGTTAACGAGCTGCATTAACGAGCTGATGTTATGAGCCCAGTCATTGAGAACGTCGCTGGGATCCTTCGTCTTGCGGAAGTGGACTATGCCGGCCAGACGGTCGATTTTGGCCTGGACGGTTTTGTTGACCACCAGGGTCGAAAGGAATTCCTCTGTGTCCTAGCAAGGGGCACACAAAACAGAATTATAGCGGTAAAATTTTTGATCTATCAGGAATCAATATTAAAAAACATACATTGTCCAGAGAAAACACATTCTTGACATACTGAGCTACATTTATAAATAACTCAACTTGTATTTAGCGACCACCTGTCTGCAAAGACCATGCCTTTGTGACAGAAGCGGTAGTGCTAACTACTAGGTTTATCCACATCGTCAGAAAGTCTATAACGGATGCCTAATTATCAGCACCGGAGAACAGCCCATCAATGTCATTAATCGACGTATATAAGATACTGTGTTGCACTACAAATCAGTTGTAGAGAATACAGTAATCCCTAAAACCACTGGTTCAGCCAGAAAAATATTTATATAAGGACATTTATATCGAACGGTGCCACTGATTGACGGTCTTAAAAGAGAGGGAAGGGGTCTTAAATCACAGTGACCACTGTATGGTATAGTGAAGCATAAGCATACAGTGGAACCTCTCCAAGACAACCCCTGAGAAAAAGGTCGGTACAGTTACTTCAGTGCCTACTTCTGTTGCCTACAGATTCCCCTGTTCAATGGAAAATACTACACTAGCACATGGTACATGAAAGTGCATGAAACCCTACGATGCTAACAAAGGTTGAGGAACAAGTCAGGATTCTTAACCCCACCAGCACAACAATGTAACGTACAGATATCGAGAACAGAGGGCATATACTAGTACCAGTAGTTGACAAATTGCCAACGAACATGACAATTAGTTAGTCCAGTTATCTACCCAGTAACACTACATATTACATCCCAAACTCGTCCGATCGCTAAGCTTATTCTTTGTCATTAACCACCAGGAATTGAACCATGACAAACGGCTGGCTATAGGAGAATGATGTTCCCATCTGCATGTCATTTCATGGAATGAAATAGTGTTGCGTTTTGCAGAAACTATAATCAATGAATTTCTCACCTCTTCTGAAAGATCCAGTAGTTGCGCCATGCGTGTCATGTGTATCCGCGTGTAATAGTCTGCCATCACACGAATGTTCTGAAAGTAACATGGAAAATATGGTCATAGTGTACACACTGCAAGGGCATAACACCAGGCATACACATGATATAACCAACATCATATCTGAAGATGAGACAGTCGGCCATTTTATTGAAAGTGTAGTTTAGTACAGCCACATGAAGAAGTTTGGCATATGACATGCAGAAGGAAGCAACCACCGAAGTTATACTTACTGAAACAGTTTCAGAAGACAGAACTTTTATCATTTACATATATACATGTACATGTACCTCCAAAAATTGACTGCTACACAACCTATACAGTGGTCAACCTCTGCAAGTTAATACCACTCCATTTAAGAATTCACTCCATTGTAACATCAGATTGGACATCAGACACCATTCAGCTATTCCAGCAGCAATCAACAGAATCTGTCTATGCAGGGAGCAAAATTGATTTGGAGGAATAGATATTGTTTTCCTGGGTATGATCACTTGACCAGTTCACACTTGCTTGCACGTGACACGCTGTCAGTGAGAGGGAAGGGTCTGTTCTAAAATTACTTGAAATTTTTATCATGGGAGGCCAGTTTGGGGGGGGGGGGGGCTCATTGTCTCTGTGGTACTCCTCATGCGCTCCTGATGTCCTACATGCAGGTCATGTTTGAGAGCAGCCAATAGCGTAGAATTACAGTTTGAAACGGATTTAGGCGATTGATATTACTGGCAATACCCCTAGTATTACGTTTTGTCACTACAGTAACTCTAGTCAATAGACAAATGTACCAATTGGAATAAACCTACATGTACACAAACAATCTTAACTTACTATGGAATGCAACAATCAAACCAAATATGAACCAATGAACAGCTCTGTTAGGCCAAGCATATCATAACTCACATGTTCGACCACGCGAGCCTTCAGATCTTTCCAGCATTTCTTGCCCTCCTCCGTCTGCGAGTTGAAGATGGCGCTGCTGGGCAGACTCTGTCTCAGTTCCTTCTCATACTGTTCTGATAATTGGTTCCAAACCATCAACTCCCGGGTGGTGAACAACTTGAGCAGCTCTCTGAAAGGGGGAAATTGTTTTACCAGGTTAGGGTTACACTGTGCCTTCCCTACAAATTTTTCTTCCATTCCATACATTCTTATCTTTTTAATACTGCAAAATCTGTCTTGGAGACCACTGAATTGATAGAGCACTAGTCCTGAAAGACCACACATTCCTGGCAGAAGGTCCTGCATTTCAGTGTAATTGAACCTGTCACCAAAGACCACCTGTCATGAGCAACCACTTTTATGGTCAATGGGGTAGTCTTTCAAGACAGAATATTTTTCTTTTTGGCGACAGGGGCACGGTTAATTTTACGCAAAGGCAATATCTTACATGACATCATGCAAACAAATTAGAATTATCAATTCTCTTAAATTTCATGGCAGAGAGGCATCCAATACTACTTCATTTATAAAGTAAAGGGGTCCACTATCACATACTACATATACAGCTCTTATCAAGTCTCAAGCACAGGACAAATTTATATATAAATATCAGACATATAATAATATAACATAACTAGAGAAACATAGACATTTAGTACAGCAATAATTTGGTTAAGATTTCAAACGTTAATACAGGAAAGAGTGGGTATACTTTCGGGGTAGCACTGTTATCTGGTGTATTTTCAGCGATCTTACAGATACAAGGGCAGCTCCTCCAATGTCTTGTCTTCCCTGATACGATGTGTGAGGTCAGACTGTTCATTGTCGTATGGAGACAGGATCAAGTACAGTATCATACACTTCAGGGCCTGGGGAAAAAAAGTATTTAATCCCTGAGTAAAAATTTGTTACATTATAAGTAGAATATGAAGTATATTTACAAGCAGAGTGATCCCTACAATTTAAGACACCTGCATTTTAAGACTTTCACCGGCTTTAAGACTGCCTATCGCCAACACTACTGTTTTTGCAATACAAATATCCCTCTGTTTTAAGACCCATCTTCCATTTAAGACCAAAATGTTGTGGCTGAATGGGTGGTGTTAACAAGCAGGCACATGCTAAAGGAAAAAAAAAAAGATTTTTGCTAGATCGACACATAAAGTGCATATGAACTTTCCCTATATGGCATAAGTATTGTGCCTATAACTAAATGTACAGTAGCAGCGCTATGCTGTGTATCATGACAAAACTTGTTTGAACAGCCCCCTTCGTCCATGCTATCCATGGACATACTTGCTAGGGGGAGGGGGGGGATGTTCTCAAAAGTATGTTTC
>JAAUYG010003722.1_pt1 | contig 14238 bp, 8 predicted proteins | sample 7278091 | NCBI WGS metagenome assembly JAAUYG01 (sample SAMN14350201, study PRJNA611818) | marine sediment metagenome | isolation source: surface marine sediment (0.6m) | place: French Polynesia: Moorea | collected 2018-08
ATGCCATAAATTCAGGTGGAACGTTATGACTTGACTAATCAATGATTTTTCAGCAAATCAGCGTAACTATGTGTCCTGTATTTATTGTTTAAGTCATGGAATTTTACCGTAGGTGAGACTGGATATTGGTCATTCTGCACGAGCTTTCAGTTGTTACTGGCCTTCTTCATGGGTGGTGACTTCAGGCCTTCAGGACCCCTCCACCTGAAAGGCCTGGAGTCACCACCCTTGAAAAAGGCCAGTTATGGCAGAAGCTCGGGGAAAAGCTACCAATATCCAGTCTCAGCTAAGGTAAAACTTCCATGTTATCGAACATGACTGAGTGCAAAAACAACAGATATGGTTATTTAACTCAGTTATTTAAAGCATGTCATGTTCCTTGTGCATGGTATGCAATATATACCAAATTTCTTGTTGTTGTTGTTGTTGTTGTTGTTGTTCATCTTCTTCTTCTTCTTCTTCTTCTTCTAATGATCCTCTTACCATTTATGATTTTACCAGTTTTTGTCTGGCAGCTGTATCAAGATCGCTGTATACCATCACTACCATGATTAGTAGGCCATACTAACTGTAAAAAGATAATATACATAATATGTAGAAGGATTTGAAACTGGTAGTTCACTAGCCTTTATATGTTATATGTATCTCTGTAAGTAGTTAGTAAAGTGTGTGTGCATGTATAAAGTATAACCAGTTCTGTTTAGTGAGCAGTTTGTCTGTACTCTGTCCTGCAGGAGTTTGTCCAGGAACGTGTGAAGAAGATTGGTGGTTTCACTGGCTTCAACCTGTTCCTAATGAGGGAGATGGAGCTGATGTATGAACTGATTACAGAGGTCAAACACACACTCCAGGTATGAGACAGTAGCTGGTAACAGAGTGAACAACAAATACTACATAACCATAAGCATCAGTCGCAACTCTAGGTAGTACAGCAATTTGTCTGAAAAGTACACAGGCAGTACATTTTATCGCTATACCTTTTCTCCTAATGAAATACATGTCTATGAATCTGCACCTATGATAATTTTATCCACAAATTTAGAAGAGGCTGTGAATAACCCAATATTGTGATGCTTACAAAGCGATTACATTATTACAAAATGTATAAAGTACTTGTGTGTACACAATTTCCAATGCAGTTGCATGTATCATGAAAGTGTGCCATCAGTACTAAGGCATATAAGGTTATATATTAAATAAAATCTGTTTACATCTGAACAAAAAAATTCTGTGAAACACACTATGTTCACCCAGACTATTAAGGCAGCGTGTGAAGTGGAGAGCCTGGGAGATGTGCTATCTCCACAGTTACTGGGGGCAGCAGACGACCTGTACTACCAACGTATACCCAGTAACTGGCGGTTGCTGGCCGGGGAGACCGCTCCACCCCCCACCCAGTCCCTGACGACCTGGCTGGCTGACCTACAGAACCGAGCTCAGCACCTGGAGAAAATACTCACCCAGGTCTGTATACAACCCTCATATCACATAGGAAAGGGTCATGTTATGCAATACAGAAAGATCCTATTGAAAATCTCTGGTACATTTTCACTCCTATAAGATTGGTATAGTGGTGTAATTTATTCCAGTGCAGTATGGCCACCATTATAACGAAGACTTGTGAAAAACAGTACATGTACCGGGTTTATACAGACATTAATGTTTCTCATTTGAAAGAGATTCGAGCACACTCTGAAATATGATATCTGGCATGTACCAAGTTTGTATATTAAAGATTTATCGAACAGCACTGAGTCATGTATGCCAGGATAATTTTATCACTTATGAATTGGTAAATGCTGGAGCAAGTGGTGAATATGAAACCTTCCAAAGGTAGCACTAGCCCAGATTAATATATTGCTACACTACAAATTATTTAAAATAATGATAGAACACAACTAAGGTACTTAGTAGATGTACTAGAATATAACTGATTCATGAGATACTAGCACACCTGATATAATATGTTCTCTAGTAGTGTTCAAATATATATCAGAAAGTGTCTGTGACATGATTATACCAGGGTCGTGAAAAGATGCCTGCATATTGGCTGGGAGCATTTTTCAACCCACGTGGACTGCTGGCGTTACTGAAGCAGGACTGCTACCGCCACCACTGTCAGGATCGCAGCGGCAGCATTGACCAGTTTGTGTTCCAGACAGAGATTACAGCCAGGGACAAGGACCATGTGAGTGTGTGAAATAGAGACCGGCTGTAGGCATTAGGAACTTAAATTACATTTATAGATCTGATATGGATTGAAAAAAGGTTTTAACTGATTAATAGAATCTATATACAACATTTTTTTATTAAAGTGACGAAAACTGGTGATTGGCAATAATATGGGGAATTGTGCATTTTTTCTTAACAGTGCATCAGTATAAATCAATTAAATAACTTTGCCAAGCTTCTCTTCACAATTAGGGTGTTAATTATGCCAATACTAATATTTATAATGTGAAGAAACTACTTTGAGCTTATTAAGGGATATAAAGTGTTAGAACTATGCATGAAAAGCCAATTTGTGTGAAATTATTATTATAATGGAAATCAGTGTTTAAATAGTCATGATTGATAGGCATTGCAGTGTGTTATGTACGAATACTCTTCTTCTCCCTTCCCAGATACGCGACCCCCCAGCAGAGGGGATGTTTATATTTGGTATTTACCTGTGGGGCTGTGCCTGGGATAAGACTAATGCCGAGTTAGTAGATCAGCCCCCACGGCACGCCTGTGCTGCCCTGCCTGTGGTTCACCTTACATGCTGGCCTCAGGGAGAGAAACCTATTCTCCAGGACCCAGCCAGGGCTGCCGAAGTCTACTCCTGTCCCGTTTACCAAAGTCGAATCTCACGTGGCGGCCCCATACTGGAGTTAGACCTGGCTCATAGTGGGATACCGTCCCAGCGCTGGGCACTACGGGGCCTGTCTGCCAGCATAAGGCCATTCTGAGGGAATGAAGGTTGACCAAAACTTGTTCTGGAAAACATGTAGCTTCTGTCAAGGATCCATGGTTTCCTATTGTGCCAAGTGAACTTCAAGAGATCAGTATTACCCATAATACTTCATCCGTCCTTGTGTTAAGCTTTTCAAAATGAACCCATGTGTTGAATGTTATTTTATGTTTTTAAATGCAAAACATGTCTCATGTGATAAGAAACACAATGTCTATGTACATATACTTCTGCATCTGCCTGTTACCACGGGTGATATAAAGTGCGCTTAATATAGAAATGGGCCACATATCAGTTTGGAGTTAGGAAGTCTACAGTGCCAAAGAAAAGTGCCTACAGTTTGGAACAAGTGCCAGTTCAGATCTTAACCAGGGTATGATCTCCTTGGCCTGTCTTTAATAGAGTTCATCCAAGGATATTCCTGTTTTTGTTTTCACATTCCATACTCGCTGTGTCAAATGAAACCGTCCAAGTCTGTATCATTTATTTATAGCATAAATGCCAAATGTTATAATGTTAAAGGTGTTTTCAGTTGATACCTACTGTATTCTGGTATTTACATGCAATGTTATCCCTTGGAAGTTATATAGCTCCATGTTGATGCCTTTAAACCTCTGTTCTAAGGATTGCCTTGGCATGTTTTGGGGCTGTTTTTGTTCTGTGATGCATGCGTCATTATTTTGTTTGGTCATTGCAAACTTAATGTTGATCATCAGTACATGGGAATTTTATACCTGCTGGGAGGTTTCTACCAAAGCAGTGGGTAGAATATGCAATGGTATTCCTAAGAGCATCTCTGCCAATAGCAATTGACACAAGTTGGGAGAAGCAATAACTTTTTCTAAGTACACCTATCAGACTGACTGTAGGTCAGATTTAGTGCAGTGAATGGGGTCAGATGAGGTCTTTGCCAAATGCTCGAGTGCCAAAATGGATATTTTTTCCTATGTACCACTGTTGAAATGTGAAGGGATTTTTTTTATTGTTGCTCACGTTAGTGAGCGAGATGACGATACTTGTTTGAAGGAAAACGTTGAAATTTTTTAGTGTTCAATAAATCATACGAATTTGCCGAACAGTTTGTGATATGTCGGAGTAGAGTTCAAATTGCAATGATTGTCAATGTTGCCTCTTTCAACTAGATTAGTTAGGTGGAACCTAGATCTGGATAGCATTACTACTGCAGCCATACCAATGTACTACCCCTTCATATGATTTCAAACCGCATAGCTACACAATCGTTTGGAGCTTCAGTAATGGAATATCTTACACAACAGATTCTCCTTCGTATGTGTAGAATTCTGGGTAGAGTATTGTTATATGGTATTCCAGTTTGACGAAAAAAATCAGTAAACGTGTACATGTATAGTCCATGGACTTCACGCAAATATAACGCAAAACCACCAAGTGTTTTCATCAAATTTATTTCGGACTTCGCTCTTGTAGCCATCACTTTCATTTGGCTTGGCTTATATATACACAAAATCAATCCCAGCTGATGACAACATGTCACACAACAAACATTCCATCACCACAACACACATAAATCCCACATCCACCCACTCAGTCATTCAAACTTTCGACCTGGTGAAATGGATAATTCTTCGAGTGAACTTCAAGACTATATAGCTGATGGAAAAGCAGCCAAATGCAAATCAACGGAGTCATCCAGCAACTATTGTACATTTAAAGTTGAACAGAAACACATCATGAAACATAAGGTGTACATGTACAACCTGTCTACATGCCAACATCCCATTCTAAACCCTCTAACCCATCTAAAGTAGAACAATCAGTGTTGGACAGAAATAGAATCAACACTAATACATGGTAATCCGACTAGATTGGTAGACAGTATAACACCAGGGGGCCATGGCCAGAAAATACCGTGAATGCTACATGCTTCACCAGAACCGTTTCACAAACACTGCATTTGTTCGGCTAAACAACTTTCTAATATGCTTAAGCATCAGTAGGACGCACAAAACCGGGTGCATGCAGTAACTCCTGAATGCAGTTCTTCGGTAATGCAACACAGTGGCCCAACTGTCTTGGATAAAGTGCGCAATTTGCCATTTCGCATGTAACTGTGTATCACATTTTATACAATATATTCATATGCATTTATGCAATACATTCATGGTGTGAGCCCGCAGCACCAGATACAAGTCGATGAATGCTGAAACATGAAATATTAAACCAGCAAGAGGGGACAGCTTTGTGCACTACAGCTGAACTAGGGCAGTGAATAAATAAATAGATTTCACGACACTGGGTTCAAACTAACCTCAACTGATTATTTCCAGTGGTTATAACTTTGTTAGCACTGTGACTACTGAACATAAATCTTTGCTAAAGATTTATGTAAAGCAACAACAGGGTTTCATAGTACAGGAAATATGCAACACTACAGGAATGTGCTTTATAAACGTAGATAAATCATAGTGAAAACTTGTACAGAACAATGTCTATACAGATATATATAAGGGGCTACGAACAGTTAATGAACATTTCAAGACATACAGCTAGAAGTAATAACACAACCGATAGATATTTGTGTTCACAAGTCTTGGTCCCGACAAAATTAACACAATGCACAAATCCCACAGCTACTCGCTACAGAAACAATCCCATAACCCACTCACTGGCCAAGGGAACCAAGCTGATGGCTACTTGCTAGGGAACAAATCCCGTAGTCAATGGGGAACAAATGCCATAACCACTAACTGGGGAACAAATCCCATAGCCACTTACTAGGGAACCCATAATCATGCCCTCTTCCAAGGCAGGGATTCTGAAACATTCAGGACACACGCAGGCTGATTTTTTGTACATTCAACAATACTGAATGAAAAACTTAGTCCATTCCTGCAAAAAACATCCTAAGTAATGTCGACTGTCAACTTTTGCCATATCCTATGTTGTTGTATACACAGGGTATGCATTGTAGTGTTACAGTAGTAGTTGATACTTCATGTGTATAAATATTCACCAATGCATTACCATTCAGCATTAATACAGAGAGGCTAGAATAAATTACATTTAGCTGCCAACAAACAAAGCCTATATAATTTAAATTATAAAATCACGAGTACACTTACCAAGATACATGTATTTCATTCCTATCATGTCAAGCCATCTTATGGAACATGGCATGATGGAGCTATAAAGTGGTCAAGTCCGGAACACTATACTGCACGAGATGCGTTACAGTAGTCTCCTCTAACAGGGACACCCCTCCTGCCAAACAATACTGTCCTTATTTGAGAAGTGTCCTTTGGTGAGAGAGAGCATCACATGCATTCATGGTAATTGCTGCCAAGAATGCGTCCTTTTTTGAGGGCGTCCTCTCTCGAGAGTGTCCTTTAAGAGAGAGACCACTATATATTGTAGCTTTCAGTTGAATGCCTCCTCATCACTGTCATAACGGTTTGGTGCTTTCCTCGTCAGAGACGTGCTCTCCTCCCGATCAGACCTGTATAAGGTATGAGAAAGGTTAATGCTGTAGAATCATTTTCATGACGACTAAATTAAAAGCATTTACAGGGTAGACCCAACAGACCCCCCCCCCCCCACACACACACACACACTTTCCAGTACTTAATTGGTATTTGTGATGGCATGTTTTGTTGCAGAAAATGAAGGTAGAACAGCAACAATAAACATTGACATAGCTATAACATGCCTGGTTATAAGACGATTGAATATGACAGTCATGTGAAGCAAAGTTACATATATGGTTGTACACTGCAAAAAAGAAACATTTAACTTCTGCTAACTTTACAATTTGAGATTTTTGTAGCAAAACACCCATAAAACATAATTTTTGGATAAACCAAACACATTGATATGACTTACCCATACACCACTTCATCATCCGAGTCATTCAGCATTGACAGGGCAGGATTATCCTTGAAGTGAGATTCTGAAACATGCAAGGAAGCAGAGTTACACCTCTGATAAAGGCATAAGCCTAAATACCAAGGGGATATAGCCATAGATCTTTTGGGGTCTTTTTATAATCATATAACGTATAAACCTAATTATTGCTGCCTATATTTTTAGTCACCTAGTTCCAACTTTCAGATATTTCTCAACTCAGAATTGGTTTAATAAAGTACTATGAAGAGCGCATACAATGCGGATTTTACCTTTGTTATCTTTCCCCCAAACAAAAGTGGTGCATTAGAAAGGCCCCATAATATCTAGATTTCCTTGAGGTGTACTATAAAACACTATGCTCTAGGGGAGACCAAACATATTAAATCTCTAAATCTGCATATTATTGTACTTTAGTATGTACTTTTAATATAAGATAACTTTCAAATGTATTTAGGTTATTGTCAAAGCACTTTCATGTTATACCTACCAAACACAGCATTTTTTGCTGGTGAATATACAAATGCCATCGTGTACATATAGAAGTTGAGCAGACCATAGAAGGCCATGAACTCGGCCGAGTTCTTATAATGGGTTGACAGTTCTGCCACAAAATTGTCCTCCAGGGCCCCTGCGCCAAACCTCAGGACGGTGATGGTTATACTGATGGAAAGCACAATCAACATCAGGGCTGTCATGAACTTCAGCCGCAAGTCTGAAAATGCAGCGACAGAAAATGTTACTGGCACTAGGACAGAATTATAATAGACTAAGTTCAGTTTTGAAAAGCTTGGAATCCTTCATATAATATGCTGAAATTGGTTTCTACTGATTTTTTTTTAAAATTCATGCCATGCTGGTTGTAATCAATTTATCAAATGCACTGAAGCAACAGATGTAACAAACCTCCACATCTATTTGATTTCTATTACTAGGTTAATTTTATCAGGTTAATCTCTTCAACAAAATATCAAACTCAATTCGATATTTTTTCTTTGAATTCCTTTACATTAAACATGCAGAATAAAGTGAAGACACACCAGGGAGAAATCTTTTTGCTTAGACATACTCACCAAAGTAAGGCATCGTTCGGAGCTCAGCATACGCCCTCACCAACAGATACACCAAATATAGCAGATACAAGCCTCCCACCGTGAAGAAAAAGATTTTGAAACCCTGAAATAAATGTACTGCATTTAAACAGCATGCATAAAACTTGAATACTTAAACTGAATATGATCCAGTTTATATGCAACCATGTTGACTATACTTTCCTACAGATCATTTAGCACACACTTTCTTGTAGCTTAAGGCACTCAAGACCCATATATTATGCGAAGTAATAGTTCACAATATGGATGTATCACTGTAGAAAATATTGTGCATGCATCTGCAATATTCATTTCAGCTATACAATGTACCCGTAACATCAAACACATATAACGCCATGCTAGTTTTTTATAATTATCTATGCATCTGCCACCCACGGCCATAGTCTAGGTGATATTAGCCTACCAGGAAGTTTCCAGTGTCTATCCTGTAGTCATACGTGGGGTCAGTGAGTAGGTTATAAGACTGCCACGTGGCCAGCGTCACAGCCGAGATCCAGATCAGACCAACCACAGCTAACTTAGGCAGGTAGAATGGGGCAAACTTCCTCTTGTTCTGTCAACCGGAGGAAAAAACACAAAATACCTTCTTAATATAATTTGTCACAACTGCAACCATGATATGATAATATACAAATATTTCAGATTTTCGGCTGCACTTAATAGCATTAATTAACAGCAGTTTAAAAAAATTTTCAAATTTACCCCTATATTGTGCAAACGACAGTTACAATAAAAGTGAAATATAGAATGCATCCGTTATTAGATAATTGGGTCAAAAAATTCAAGACCTACCAGGGTATGCACTAACTTAATACAAAATGCCCCCAAATCTACTCTACTGTGAAGTCAAATTATGATAATGAACCAACTATTCTACCAGATAGGACTTAACAAGAATTTTCATCAAACTGCCTAACAGCAACCTATATAAATTATAGGATTATTTTTTTGTTACATTACAACCTAGCCACAGACACACAAGGTGACACTGCTCCCACTCACCTGTCTCACACCGTGGTACAGACAGAGCCAGAACAGTAACAGCCCACAGAGGAAGGAGGCCTGGAAGACGGCGTCAAACATGGCTGGAACCCAGCTATCCACCAGGAACATCAATGGGAAAATAGGATCTGGAAGCCGGGCCAGAGTACAGGGAATGGAATGCTGATCAGAATATATAATGAAAGTTTATGAAACATTCACATGTATTGCTATCTTCAACAATGAAAACCACCAAGTATCATATTCCTATGCGCAGGTACTGGTATGCTGATCAGGACAATGAAACATTCAAATGTGTTACTATGTTGAACAAGGAAAACAGCCAAGTATCATATTCCTATGCACATGTATCAATTGCTGTAATTGTCGGCAAACTACAAGACAACAACAAAACTCCAGACTGGTACAATAAAGACAAACCAGTATTATTGGTATATTAGTATGTGTACCGGTAATCGATCTAATGAATAAACAATGCCCTTGAAAACCAGTTTGTTGACTATGTTACACATCCAAAATCGATGTGATGTTGTGAACTCACTATTATACAACAGTAGCATTGGAAGCAACACAGTCATCCATTTCTGCTCAATGGCCCAGTCACGCATGGAAAACTTTCGTAGTGAATGTGCAAATATACACTGCAAAAGAAGACATTGAAAACCTATAAATGGCATCTGCACGCAGCTGACGTTTCATTTAAGCACCCCCCCCAAAAAAAAATCATTTAAATTTTAACTTCACATACATGTATTATAAAGAAGTTCATAATTTGATTATGAATAAAGATTTATTAATACCGCTTTTTACCACAATAGATATTCTTGTAGCTTCAGTGAGCCTTATATTGGCCAAATCCTGGCTGTATTGGCTAATACCTAAGTCAAGTGCATTTGTGAGACTAACTGGCAAGTTGTAGCACAAAATACAATACAAAACTAAATGTGTGTAAACCTCTCAATTTACTTACAGTGGCAAGGAACGTGAAGACCAAGAAGACAAAACGGAACCAGATCTCTAGCTGCGTAAATGTGGGATTGTAACTCATAAACTGAAACACACATAGAGAAGATACAAAGCCTTAAGACTTCTGTGCAGAGAATTCTCACCAAAAGAGACTTTTGGGAATTATTCCTCCACTTGAAAATCCCAATGATCCACTCCTCTTTAGTAAGTACACTTTTTACCTATTATATTAGCATCTGTAAAATGGTATTTTCCAGAAAATGCCTAATAGATATCACCGTACCAAGCCATTCTATTACACGATAATAATAATATTATAGGTAGTGGTGCAGATATATTGATACTACCGTGGAGCTTGCTTACACTGAACGTAAGATCTGCAACTCGGCGTTCCAGGTTGAAGAATTGAATCTCCAGGCTATAACTGGGATAATTCAGGTAGCCTAGATGCATGAGTATAATTCTTTCACATTCCACCTGCAACAACAGAGGATTCATGAGAACAGTGCAGCTAGGATGTACATTTCTCCGACTCATTACCATGGTGTAATGTTTGAAATAAGCCATAATGATATACAACAGCCGTTTACAGTGAAGAAAAATCCACATTTCAATCCACGAAATGGTATAGACTTTCACTTAGAGCTAACAAAATTCACTAAATGCTATCAGGGAAGAAGATCTACTTCATATAATTAATGTGTGATGCTGCATCACAGTTAGTAGTACTGGAAACTGCAAGTCCTACACTAATTTTTTTTTCCTTATTACTGTATATGGGTATTATGTGTAGGGGTATACATGGGTCTATAAAATATTGCCCCATTGGAGTTTCATTTTTTAACAGAGAACTTTGAATCGCAGACCATTATTTAGAACTCCTATCTGAATCGTATATCAAACTATAACAGCCATGGCGAGTCGCAGATCACTCTTTAACAGAAATGGTCTAGTTGCAGATCAATCTTTAACAGCCATGGCCCGCAGATCAGAGTTTAACAGCAACTGTAATCCGCGGATCATTATTTTTAGCGAGGGACTCACTCATCAGATCACAGTTTTATAGGTGGGTTGGCTTACGAATCAGCAGTTAACATGGGCACCAAATCGCTAATCGCTCTTTAGTGAGGAGTGCAGATCATGGATCGCAAGATAAGAATTTTGTCGGCTTGCTAGATCGATTTGCCAAAACAGCCTGCTCGCGCGATTCGATTTTTACCCATGTATACCCTATGTGTTGCACACAGTAAGTCACGGTGAGCAGCACTCTCCTACTAAGTTAACTTACTGTCCCACATTTCTACCATTGTCACCAGCCCTAGTGTTTACCTGCTTGCACTTTAGTGTCCGAGTTTTATTTGTTAATGTAGAACTGAATACTTTATGGCCTGCATCCTCCCGCAAACCGTTCACATCCATAGACATCTGGAACGGTACAGAGAACGTCTCCGCTGGAAAGAAACAAACAGCTGCCGTGATCACCATCCTGTACATTAGTTTTCACACCACAAAGGGAGCATTTTGTGAGTATTCACTTGCCAGGGATAATGTCTCCCCAAATACCCTAAAGAAGCAATGAGGCATGAAAATGGCTGGGCCCCTCATGATTGTTCAAAGGTTTCATGTGGCCAAAAGTCGCTGGCTAAACAGCCTAAAGGGTGTGTTATGACCAATGGTAGTTTGGCTTCTGAATATCCATGCCACAAAAATATACAACAACAAAACAAAGATACAGCATACATTGTTAAAATCTACTTATCATCTAAATTAGTGCTTGCACAGAATTTCAGGATGGACCTGTTGCATGTGGTAGGGTACTCACTGCTGTGGTCAATGTACATAGTGGTAGTGAGCCACAGTTGCTGATGAAAGGCAGATACTGGCGGGGACTTGAGATAGAATGGCCCAGTCTGAAAAGATAACTCATATACAGCATTAACCAGAAATGATTACATGTATTTAAAACACCATTACCAGCCAGAATACCATTCTCACTTCACTACACTCAAATTAACACATACGCCTTAAACACCAAGATAGTGGGTCACACGATAAGAGCTCTGCAAATGCCATCAAGATCCAGATAAATAAATGGTTAATAATAATTCAAATTATGGCTTCAGAAAAATACATATCAATTGTCCTACATTTAAGTGGTGTGGTTGAGGCACAAGAGATGATGCATTCACTGTTGTGGTTTCAGTAATAGGAGGCCCTGAAAGAAACAGACAGAACTGCCAATATATGTACATTATTAAAGAAGAAACCATTTTTGACATAATCACATATGCATGTAATGTAGTGGCAGCACTGAACATGTTCATAATAGAAACAAGTGGATAATGGATGGAGGTATGAACATATAGTACATTGTAAATAAATCTTAGTATGTTACCCTTCAACACCCCTATAGTAGTACCTAGTAAATATATCTTCCCCGCTTGGCTTTCTGGATACAAATTGTAATAAAATATCAAAAAATACCATGCAGTTAAGTCACAACTGCTACAGAAGTAACCCAAAATGTTTGCCAGGAGTTCTGGTAATACATTCTTGTGATTTTTTTTAATCTGGCCCCTTACAAATCACGTTAAACAGTACAAACATAACATGATAAATGGACTAGTTACCAACAACAGTAATTAGTTATGTAACAACAACAATTTATTTTACACAGCGTAATCAAGCCTACCTGCCAGTCCTATAAGTACAGTCAAAATCAGGCAGATAAAAAACACCAGAAACACCAGGAAAAAGTGTCTCTTGCTGAGCGTATATAAACGCATCTGCACAGATCTGAAAGGAAAGAAATTAGGCGGTCAAATAACACGAATAATGTGAAGCCTCCTTACTTTTCAGTAGTCAGTGTCCCGTATACTTCATTCCATGTTCAAAATATGCATGTACATGCATTGTGCCTGCATGGAAAGACTTTTGATGTGTGGACTTTACGATTATATATACCTACTAACTGATGTGTGGGTTGGAGGGTGGAGGGGGGGGGGGGGGTTAAGTCGATAAAACAAATCACATCCATTTCAATCTCATCCATTTCACCAACTTGTCTTGAACGCATTTAGAATGCACTGGTCTACTGGATTGTATTCTAATGTGGCATATAATAGTGAAAACTAAAAGAATTCACATAGCGATTGTAACTTGGCCCAATAATATCATGTGAATTCACAGCATAAAATATAAATGGTCCTGCTCCCTACCTCAGATACTACACCCATTTAGCATTGCATCACCTTTCTGATATGGTAAGACACCAGAGTACTTCTCAAACACATAACCACCCTTTACCTTTGTCTATTCAACTCACATGTAAAACGCCATGTGAGAAGTGCCTGAATTATACTCATTGAAAGAAGGAGAGTAATAAAGGTTAGTTATTTGTTGAATACATAACCACTTCGCCATTACAGTAATGACAGTGCTAAACAGTGGTATGATTGGCTCTGCCTGACTGGGTGCAATAGCTTCAGATTGGCCAAGGAGAGTTTAATAAAGAAATTTTACAGCTACACGTGTATTTCAAGCACAGCTACCTGGGGCAGCTTCCTCCAATGTGAATACAGTAGCTGTGCTTATAGGACAATGATACAGAGGGTTGTATTGTAATGATATGCATTATGCCTGTTGGACAGTGTTGGTAATACAATATGTATCACAATCCAGTTTGAAACTGCATTGTGATATGTACTGTATGTCAGATATGATACACACAAGACATGCCTGTGCCTTCAGGCCGTAACCATGTTAACATGCTGTTTACGTAAAGGTCAGGTGTATGTTAAGCAAGAAAAAAAGCTTGGTAGTGTGTTCCTATATTGGTCCTGCAGGTCACACCCAGTTTGTGGGCTTATGTGCAGGTGTGAATATGGAATTTCCCCATAATTGTATAACCTGTTGACCGGAAACCAGCTTTGCGAAGTCTGAATCTCCATGTCATAGTTGCTTGTCATCAGTCACTAGACAGTAAAAATGGCGTCGTTCGAAACAAGTATGATTCAGCATACGTTTTTTATTAGATATGCCTGGGAGATGGAGTTTGTTTTACCTAGCAATAGTATTATCAGGTCCGGGTTCATCAGTCAATTGAGGAACGTCGGTCGATTGACCAATAATAGCCTCATTTTAGGTCCATTGCCTGATGTTCTTTCATCAAGTGACATCGGTCGATTGTCTGACATGGTTGTTTACAGACATGCAAAAAAGGCTTTGTAACACCACATATGATTGGTCAATGACTTAGGGGATCTGACCAATAGGTAGAGCTCATTCTAAGCTTTCCAACGATACTTTATTTGGCAAGGGATTTTG
>JAAUYG010125079.1_pt1 | contig 14236 bp, 14 predicted proteins | sample 7278091 | NCBI WGS metagenome assembly JAAUYG01 (sample SAMN14350201, study PRJNA611818) | marine sediment metagenome | isolation source: surface marine sediment (0.6m) | place: French Polynesia: Moorea | collected 2018-08
GGTCGTTTCAAGTTGATAAGTTAACCCTGGTTATTGAGGTCCATATTCCTGCATGGTTGTACGCCTCCTTAGATGTAAAGGAGGCACAACGCTTTTTGACAATCAATTAGCATTCAGCCGGTGGATCCAGAAACCAACCACAATCTAGCCCTCCTAATTCGAACATTTCTAAAACAACGGATTTAACAATTTGAAAACAAATTTTGAAAAAGAAGAAAGATACTTTTGACAGATATTCACAGCTCCAATTGTGTGTTCAAAAATGTGATTTGAAAATTTCCTTTCTTTTTCGTGTTTGAAAAGTCAAGGGCTGTGACGCATTTCCACCAATGTGGCGAAAAACACCACAGATGGTTTTTTTTCCACCAGATTCTTTGCTCTAACACTGTCCGGCACTGCCAGAGAACAATTTCACATTCCAATCCGTAAAGTGACTGAGGAGAAGCCGTGTCCTTTGCTTCTCGGTGGACGCCTCGATGACGCCGGCTGTGGGCGTCTCGCGCCACTGCAGCAGCGCTACGTGCTGTTTGAGAGTTTGCTCTGCGGCCCCAGTCTCTCCCGACTGACTATCCCGGAGCCGGCCCTGGTAGTGAGTCCGTTTTCTCGCGGGGACTTGTTCGTGTTTTTGTTGCCATGTATGAGCACCTGTGTGGGCGCGTTCGGTCTGCCGCGCCGGTTGCGCACTTTGTTCAATTTAGCCATGTCCTCTCCAAACACATCCCCTGTTCTGAGCGCAGAGATCAGGTCGTCGAACTCGCCCTCCTCCTTTTCGCCTCCGCCCGAAGAATTCTTGCCTTTTGTCCGTGTGAGTGCCAGAGCGCTGCCTCGTCTTTGCCTCTCTTCCTTCAGCTGTTCAAACAAAAGAACAAAACTCACAGTTTGAAACTGTGCCCTTCGGCCATAGATTGCAATTTCAGTGCAAACACGACAAAACGGTTCGTGGATGTAAACTGCAGTGACTGACCTGTATCTCCATCCGGGCTCTGCGTTCCTCCTCCTCTTTCTGCTTGCGGAAACGTTCGTTCTCCACACGCGCGTCGTGGAACGAAGTGACGAATTGGTCGAACATCCCGAAGAACTCGTCAGGCTGCATCTTCTGCGGGTCCTCACCGAACGAACGCACCGCCTTCTCAAACTGTCAACCAATCAATGCTGGGTTAGACTCCTACCGAGAGGCACGTGCGCACCAGAAAACAGGCAAGGAATTGCAGTGTTATATAACAATCCTCTTTTTTGGGAATTTGTGAACCTGCATTGCGGACCATTTTGTGTTCACCTCAATATCTGTGCAGTGCGAAAAATGAAACACAATGTTGATGTATTTGGACTGCGCGCGTGGATGTGTTTTTTTTCTGTTTGTTGGGGTGAGTTCTCAATCTTATTTTGGGTTGGACCTCTCAGGAATCAGACTTGTTAACCTTGGATTTCATCTCTTTGAGCGAGTCCTCGAGCTCGGAGAAGTTGTACGCGGCGACAGTGACGAAGTTCTTCATGACGGTGACGAACTTGTCGGGGCGGCTGCCAGGGGGCGCGGCGAGCTTCCGGTGATGCTCCAGCTCCTTCTCGATGTCCTGCAGACCTGTGCGCAGCACGTTCACCTCCGACTCCAGCTCTGTCAGACTGTAAACATCAGCACGGGTTTCAAAAGTGTTTCAACATGTTTCTTTCCCACGGTTTCGACCAAGGTTATTCCAGGAGCCATTTTGGTACCACATCTGCAGTCAACCCTCGGACAGAAGCAAGACTGCAAATTGAACTCCACTCTGACCCCTGATAACTCCCCAACATTGACTGAGGCTTCTGTTGCTTACGCAAAATAGTTTCAGAGATTATCATCCCCTGAATGCTGTTTGACACTTACTTGACTTTGCTGGCTTTGCGCACGTGCGGAAGGTCAGTGTCTAAATTCAGCAAATCCGGGAACTGGAAATAGGCACAAGTGTCAGCATTAATTGGGTTAAAACAACACATCATTTGAAGAGACAACAACTGGGCCTTGAAACACTGAGTCACACAACAGACTTCCAGAAATTCTCAACAGCAAACCCAGTTGCATATATAGTTCTGAACGATTTTACTCTCGGAGAATCTGTCGTTGGCGTGGGAAAACGGTTGTTACCTTCTTCTCGATGGTCGTGAGGAGGTAGTGTATCAGCGTGATCTTCTTGTCTATGGAGGACTTGGTGTCGACCATCTTGTTGAGGCTGTTGACGCGGAAGCCCAGGGCGTTGCTGCGGTTGCCGCGGTTCATGTAGTTCCCGAACGCCAGCACCACCTCCAGGATGCGCTTCACGCGCCGACTCCTGCTGATCTCCTTCGACGCCTCCAGAACGCCTGCAACACGCCATCACAACGTTCAAATCAGAACTGCAGGAACTCCAGCAGTGACTAGAGTGTTCATTCTCATTCAATAAGGAACACATTTTGTGTGGGTGCGCGACCCCAATGCTTCTGGTTCTGGACGCACCCTCTTGACCTTGTGACCCAATGCGCCAGGTTCTGGAAGATACTCACACTCGACTTTGGGTTTGCACTCGCTCATGCGCTCGCTGAACTTCTTCTTGTAGAAGAGCGCGTTCAGTTTCTGCGCGTAGTGCGTGATGCGGCTCATCTCGAACAAGAAGCGGTCAGCGCGCGCCATCTGGTCGATCTCGTGTTCGTGCTCCCCGAGCAACTGCGTCTCCTCCGCCGTCGGCACGAACTTCAACAGCTACAAATCAAACAACATCAAAATCAACCAATAAATCGACATTACGAACAGGTGGTTTGTTCTCGTCGACTTTTCTCACAGTAACGTGTTTTGGTGGCGAGAAAGAGAAAGCGACAGCTCGCAACCCGTTGTGGCTGATTGCGGAACAAACTGAGAGACGCAGCACCTTGTGAACAGGAAAGCTTCTGACACTCACCTGTTCACACATGTCCTTGGGGAGGTCTTCCTTGGGGTCCATGTTACGCACGGCCTCGGCCAGATCTTTATTGCTCATCTTGAGCTTGGACAGCAGGATGGTGCAATTCTGTGCGCGGCGACCGTCGATGACGGACAGCTCGCGCGGCTTCTCCTTGTCCTTGCGGAAGATGTCGCTGTCGCTGCCCTCGCGCCGCTGGTACGCGGAGAAGGTGTGCTCGAACTCCGGCAGGTCGAGCGTCGAGTAAACCCGCGTGTCGTCTATATCCGTCCACACCGTCCCCGTCACCTTGTTCTACAACACACAACAGTCGACACATAAACTCAGTGACAATCACATTTGCAAATGCCAGAAAGGCATTGGAAGTATGAAATGAGTTTGATGCTTTGTTTTAGAATCGTGTGTTGCTTACCTCTGGGAGTTTGGACCAGTTGAAGGATTTCATTGGTTGCTGCGGTTTAGGACTGTTGCGCTTGCGCATCGCCATACCAGGGTGACTGAACATCAGACCTGAAACGTAAATCCAATCTGTGAAGCGTGCAGCATTTCACTCACGACAACAACAGATCTTCACCAAGGACACTGTGGCAGAAAGGGTTGAAATGTTGAATGACTACGCAGCATCAGAAAAGATCAACTGGATGTTCATTTCCTCTCACCTGCGCCTGGTCCTGACCCAAGAGGAGGAGGTCCGCCCCCAGGAGGTGGAGGAGGCGGTGGGGCGCCGGGGCAGCCTGGAGGCGGCGGGGGCGGTGGAGGGACCGCGCCCGGAGGAGGCAGCACGGCTCCGGGCAGCGCCGACCCCATCCCGCCACCCGCCGCGGAGAAGAGCGCCGCCGCCGCGCTGAAGTTGGCCTTGGCGTCGTCTGGCAGGCTGCCCGTCTTGATGGCGTGTTCCAGTTTGAGCCGTTCCGCCCGCTCAGCTTCAATCTGTGCGAAACGCAAAACTTTCGTTGTCTTGTTCACATTTATTAGCATTGCAAGTCAATACAAGGATATGTCTTTTTTAGGCTGTAAATCTCGCTTCAGAAAGAAAACGAATCCTTTCAAATCAGATTTTCTTTGACAGGTGCAGAGAGCGCAAAAAGTATTTTTGTCGTACAAGGCGGTTGAGTTGCTCGAGTTGCTGCTTCGCCTCCAGATGTCCCAGCGACTCCTTCTCCAGCTTCGCGCTCATACTGGCCATCGTCTGCTGCAGCTCCTCCTGAAAACAACCAATTGTAGGGTCCGTCTTCAGTGTGTGCCCTCAGGGACATGGACTGCACAAGAGGCAGGAATTGGATCATGGAGCTCAGTGGTGTGAAATGACCGAGCTCGAAAACAGAACCATGGTTCTGTCGTACCTGCTCCTCATCCTTGATCTCACACTCGCGCTCTTTCTTCGCCAGCTTCGAGGCCAGTTCGTCGTTTTCTTTCTGCACTTCGCGAATCTTCGTTTGGAACTCCTTGATTTCATTCTCATTCGCCATTCTGAAACAGAGCCAACACTGAACTGACCGATCACATCAGGCTCACAACACGGTCGAGATTTTTGCTCACTACACTGGGATTGACACGGCACAATCATCCGACGAAAAAAAGCAATCGCGCAAGAGAACAAACGTGCTTTCTGGCACTGGTTTCAAACTGTGGCAACGAGTTGTTCAAGTTGGTTTTGTCAAAACAAAAGAAAGAAATTCTTGGGTTCGGTTGCGAAAAAGTGGTCGAAAGACGCTCACATTTGGACGCAGGTATATCACGCTAGCCTTTGGCGAAAACGTATGTAAACAAGTCAATAAAAATATTTTCTCCATGTCCGAGGAACTCGCGGATGTCAAATCGTGATTGCCCATGGTGATAAGGCAAATCAGTGGGCTGACGAACGCTAATATTGAATTGAATATGTCTGCCCTTTTGGTAGATGCATGTGGTTGAATGTTGAGACCTCGAGAATAAAACTCTTGTCCAACAGCATGTGGGCATTTGACATTCCTCTTCGAGTTGCGCAAACAGATGAAGAGTTTGCTCGTGTCAAATCAGCCTGCAGAATTGTGGCAAACACACACGCACAGCTGAAGTGTAGAATTCATGGTTGGTTCCCTGCTTCCCTACTTGCATCGGAGCAATGCTTGTCTCCTGTTTGGGGTTTTGACACTAAAGGCGACAAATGAACTGTACCAAGAATGCGAATGATGTTTTTCGTACCTCTACAGGTGCAGGAATGCGATCAATGCCTAGTCAGAACGCCAGAGCCTCCGGAGATAAAAGCTGAGAACGGATGGGAATCAAAGAAAGTACTCACTGCTTGACAATTTTCTTGACGTCGATCTCGAGCGGCGCCACGTCAGGGTCGCCCTCCTTGTTCTGCAGCACGACCATCTGGATGATGCGGTCCACCAGCTGCCACTGCTGCGCCGTCTGCGTGCTGTTCCCCACTGAAACACAACCGAGACTCAGGGTCAAGCGCCGGCACAAGAAGCTTCGTAATGGAGAGACAAGGGTTGCCCAAGGGCCCACGCCATCTCTTCAGGCTTGTCAACTCACAAACATCAGAAGGCAAATTTAGTTCACGAATACGAACACGGCAGTTTACTTACAGGGCATCTGGAGGAAGTGGAACAGTATGGACAGGAAGTGCTGGTATGCCGTGGTGAAGTTCAGCTTCTTCTTCAGCAGCTCGAACATGGCAGAGGCACTCTTCGTGTCGATGTGATTCTGAAACGGAGAACACTCAAGAATGCATTTCATTTTTTTCTTGCTGCCCCTCAAGACAAAAGGCCCCATCTACACAGGACGCGGGATGCAACGCGCACGCAAATTGGAATGTTTTTCCTTTGATGTTGCTTGCGTACAGTGTGGATACCCCCATTCACATCAACAGGTCCCATTTGCTTGCGTTGCATTGCGCATCGCGTCCGGCGTCCTGTGTGGATTGGGCCAAAACGTTTCTCTTGATTCTGTTCGCAACTGTGTAACCCAGGATTTGCGAACAGAAATACACCAAAGCCAGTGTAGCGCTGATGCGATTCTGGTGCGCCCGGCGCAGTTCAGCAGGAACAGTGGAAAGGAGTGTCAGCCCTGAGGTTGATCTTTTCTTTCTGAACAAGAGGGTGGAGCTCTGGTCTTGCACAAGTCTACATGCACACCACAGTGCTGGTGACAAATGAGCGCATAATGGGCATCCTCTTGCCACAATGCCACCTCCCTCAGTACGTGCTTTTTGTTTGTATTCAAGTGTTATGCAACATGAAAACACATTCTCTGTCATTTTATTCAAAACACTACAGGCTTGCTGCAAGAGAATTTGGTATTCATGTTCAACTGAACCTCTCTGGTGTTTGTCTTCGACACAGCGAATCTCAATGTCCACCGGGCCTCGTAGAACGTGAGTCTTACTCCTTTGTGAAAGCTGACTTCGGACATTTGTAGTTATTGGCAAAGAGATTTTGTGCTCCACTGGACGAGACTGCTCAGATAAGTTTTCATTTCGTTTTTCACAGGGGCTTACTGTGAAATGAAATCTTCTGACAAGGCACGCGACAATTTTTGGGAAGCTCATCAAGAGAGAACTCGTTGAAATCGTACATAGTTTCTCTGGAAAAGATGGAACGAAACGAAGAGGTCACCAAGTCTAGTTAAACACTGAGTAGGGAAGACAATGCTTCCGATGTGACAAGTTTCTTCTGGCTAAGTTGTGTTGCACGTAAAGGATGTATTGGCATTTTCGGCATTCCTGAGAGTTGTGCGTGTGTGACCTGGAGCGTTCGGTGACACGGTGTCGTTACGTATGCATGCCTCTGCCTGGTCAAAATCTACAGGCCACACTCCCTGGTCCGTCTGCAGTGCGCAGATACGCGCATTCTTTACTGATCACAAAGTGCCAAAATCTCACCGTTCAAGGCCTTTGTTCTTTCTGCTGTACTGGTGACAAGAAATTCATGCAAGATTCGCATATTGAAGCAACAACAGCTGCTGTGGTTTTGTTGGGCAACAAATCTTCACGAAGCTGTCATGTTAATTTGCCCCGTTATTCTTCTCAACAAGTCACCACCTGGCCATTGATAAATTTGTCCCAGACACTAGTGACCACAAGATATCGCCCCCTCAAAGAAAGGGTACAATCCAAATGGGATTTGGCAAACACTCAAAACAAGGCATTCCTGGAAGGGCGAAGTGTAATTCTCATTGGAGGAGAAATAGCCACAAGGGTCGGCCGCTACATGAAGATTTGCTACCATTGTGGTTTGAAAAATGTCGAGAATGGCCTGTGGGACGCGCACACGCGCTTCGCATGTTCCGCTCCTCATCAGCGTTCAAAGCTCTGACACGTACATCTGACGACAAGTGTTCGCTCTGGTTTTAAGTCAACAATAGAACGCCCTCCCTCCCTGTGGGTCTTTTGAATAAGGGGTCAGAAATTAGTTCCAAAATATTAAGACACCAATGATTTTTTGACTATGTGTCTCAGAATTTGTGTTTTCTTTTTTTGCTCAAAACAAGCAAATGTCTCCATGGTGAACCCACAAAGCACAGGCGCTGACTGCACTGGTGCAACGCGCGCGTCCTCCCAAATGCTAATCCAATGAAATAAATGGAATGGTACTTACAACTTCAAACTTCTTGGCAAACTGTCGTTCGTCTTCATTGCGGACCATCTCGAAGAAGTCGAGATGCCTGTCGAGGGTGATGTTGTCATGTTTGCGGAGCTTGTCAATGATGGGCTGGATGCCGAGCATCAGGAACTCATAGCGCAGGTGCAGCCGGAACTCCAGGTGGTTCTGCAAGTATAAATCCAGCAGCCGCTCAAGTAACCACAGGAACAACTTCTCCTGCACCCCACTGTCACTGCTGACGTCATCGTTGGTCATTGTCACTGTTAGTCGCCAGGATTCCTATCTCATCTGCAAGGACATCGCACCGGAAAGTATCCGAGATTCAACAGTTTTCAGGTCTCCTTAAGAACGTCGCAGTTTTTGTTAAAGTGTTTCATCAAGAGTTTTTTTTTCTGTGTTTGACCACAGCTGTTTGGATTTTGAAGTGGTGTTCACAGGAAAACGCCAATTCAACCACTGTATCATCAAGAATGAGAGTTTTACGTTTCAACAATACACCCGAATCTCATTATTCCCACATTCATTCCAGCGCATGCGACAAAATGCACTGAACGTCACTGTTTTCAACACTAATTCCTTTCTAAAGTTTATCCATTGTCGCAAAATTGTTTCAGTCATGCAAGAGCAGCACTGTTGCACTTTAGAGTTTGCGTGAAAGGAACAAACAGCTTTTGGAATCCATATCCTGTGTTTGAGTGCATCCCTTTTTTTCAGGTGAAGTCTTTATCTGTTCTAATTTCAACCTACGTTCGGGTTAACAATCCACCAGTTTCCTTCCATCTGCTTTTTGAAATCTCAGACAGTTCTGATCAGATTCGCTGATGCAGCCACGCGATTTGGCCCTCTTCAAATGCCGAAACCTCAGGACTTTCATTCAGATGGTTTCGCATTTCTATGACACTTTCGTCCGTCACACAGCGACCATGACAACTGGTGGCCGTCGACTGCCAGCTGAGTGTCAGTCTCACCACACTTGCTCGCGCATCGCTGAATACTTGCATGGGCGGCGCAACTCATAACTCTCAGCCTATCAGTTGGCGGCATTGCTAAGTACAACTGAACTGAATTGAACTGGAAACACACACAGTCATGGTTTCACTCCCCATCCACTGGTGAAACATATTCAGAGTGAGTGACCGTTCAGTGTGATCAAGACCCTCCCTGACTCTCAAACTCGGAACTGCCACCTTCAACCAAGTGATAGAACAAACTCCTTCACCAAGGGCTTTTTTGAAGCGTTCCGCCCTCCCCGTGAAAAGGCCAATTACGTTAGTGAATGACTTGGCGTTGGCGCTCAACTTTGGCTGTGTCATGCGCTGCAACGCGGTCTCGTGCGTAACTTTGATGCGCTTGCTCGAGGCTGCTGTACAATACCTCGCCACTTCATGATTCTATGTCCCGTGTCAGAGAAAAACAGAAAATACACGCACACCAATCACATGTCCAATTTGCGACTTAATGTTCTGTTTTTACACGTTTGTGTGACGCACGTAAATCAAACTCAAGCCGCGCTCTTCGACGCGCGTCCCTTTCGCTTTTCCCGACTCAACACATCAAAATTTCGAAAGGACACAGCAACAGCAATGCGCGCCACTTCAATGTGAAACATGAAAATTTGTCCTGTGAGTTTTCTCCGACAAAAGTGTAATTTTATTGGAAAGGTAGATTTGTCGCCCACGTCAAGCCAGTCGCGGTGTTCTTCTCTGTCACAGCCTTGAACAATGGACTGTCGGGTGCGTTCCCCACACCTTGACACCCAGTTCTGTTTTCATCTCCTTGCGGCCAACAACAACAGTAAAATCGAGTGAGTGTTTTCATTGTGTAGTGTCGTAATCGGACACATCCTCGTCCGATAACAGCATTCCTGTCTCGAACGTACTCGTGTTTTGTCGGACCTGAGAACGTCTCCTCCCCGAACCAATTATGATACTTCGAGCTTGTGACGATGGCGTGTCATAAAAAAACGAAACACACCCTGCTGAATTAGGCCTACCTGTTCCGAGGAAATAAGACTAACTGCCCATTGACATCTCGACCAGTGATTCTTGTTTCTGGTGGAACAGATTGTTTTCACGGTTCACATTTTGCTGAAAAAAAAATTCCTTTTTTTCTAGAAAAATATGACCATTTTGTTATTTCAGGCAACAAATTGCACTTTTCTCCCCATTGGCGCGCATCTAAACCGCAAGAAGCTAAAATAAGAACTGAGCTTTCTCAGGCAGAGTCACTTCCCAACTGTTAATCAATCTCCCTTCACTTTTCCAGAAAACAGATTGTGCAAAAATTGTCATTTTTTAAAACGGTTATTTTTTTCATAATGAGTGCTTAAACACTGCAGACATGCTTTGCAAAGGCCAAGAACATGTCAGCAACAGCGTGCTGTATTTTCGGACTTTGATGGGCCAAACTGTTTGACCTCTTCTGGTGTTTGTCTCCAAATGTGCACAATGAGAAGAAAAAAAACGTTGTCCTTTTCGGTCAATTTCTACAATCAGCTTACTGGCCAAGCTGTCATGATCGTTTCACAAGACATTGATCTGAACATGGCCAGATGATCAAAAGAAATCTCTGAATGGATTAAGATTCCTCAGAAATTGTTTCTGCTCTATATCCGTCTTTGAATCCCCCAAGGAGACCATTGTTGTCGGATTGCCCCTCCCAGCATTGTTGTAGAGAAGCTGATCTCTTTCATTCAGATTACAGGGTCAGACAATTCCACGAGCGCTTGCCAAGTATGCGGCAAGTATCGGTTTCCTGTTTTGGCTACTGATCAGTGTTAATGACGAGGACGGAATGTGGAATGCACCGCCGGCTACACCTCCCACACCGCCGCGTCTCAATCTGCAGATCAGCTGATCGTCACAACACTTGTCTTGTGCACGACTTTTCCTGAAGCGCTTTTCCGGTGAACAGATTCGTTTCCACAAGAACAACTTGTTTTTCGCGTGAGAAAGGGTGAAAAGCTTGGATTGATTGATTCTTTTTCGATTCCTTTTTTACTTTCTCAATCTGGAAAGACCTCCGTGTTTGATCTTTGCGATATTTTCTGAGAACATCCGGGCAAAAGACCTTGTGCGTCAACCAAATCTATGTGAACTGAATGCGCTTTATTGCGCATTTCTGCGTCATTCTGCAACAGCCTCAATATATATCTGCTATTTTCCGTCTTAAGAAAACAGCTGAAAAAGTCAGGACATTCCTTCTACGCCTTTGCGCTGTGTTCATTGAACAACTCGCTCACGGAACTTTTTGACAGAAATGAAGAAGTTGCACAGTACTCACGTGTCCGGAGCCGTACTTGAGCGCCGCGTTGATGAAGGACACGATGGCCGTCTTGAGTCCCACCTCGTCCCGGTACACGCCGTTACTGCGGTCCAGGTCGATAATCAGCGTCTGAAAACCAACACAGAACCATCGAATCGACGAATTGCACTCGCCATGGTCCAGATCTGAATGCCCGATGAAACATGACGCCCCAAAGCAGCCTGAGAAAGAACGTAATGCGTTTGAACGAACAGAAACGGGTCCGTCAAAAGCCTTTTCCAAGGTTTCATCTGGGCAATTTTTGCGAAAACTTCTTCCAGCCAATCAGAGTGAAGTACTTCGGATTCCAAATAAAGTTGAAGAAGTGGCATCAACAAAGAAACTGGTGACACAAAATACAAGAATGGGATTATGGCTGACCTGGAAGCGCGCCCTCTCGTCGGCGAAGTGCTGGTAGTGGAGCATGGCCTGCAGCACCTTGCGGTGACCCCCGGGCACCAGGCACACGGCGCCCAGGATCTCCAGCACCGCGATCTTCGCCTTGATGTTGTCCGTCGCGAGACTCTGCGCGATCACGTTGATGCACTGCGCGTGCGCCAACACGTGCGAGCGTCCTTGCTGCAAAACAACATCAAAACTTGGAAAATAAAACGGGGAAAACAAAACAAATCGACAGGCAATTTTTGAAACATTCTGCGCCAATTTGATGACAGAAAAGTGTTTTGGTGACTTGTGCAATTGAATGTCTGTCTGGCAGTGTGGCGTCATCCATGAGTCAAACACCCAGATACTATTTCTTTGTTTTGCCAGGAAATTTCTCGTTCAAATATATATATAATTCAGTGTTCCGCCCAATTTGGGTTAGGTGCGGAATGAGGTGGGAACACTGGACCAATAATCTCACAGACGTTGAGACGTGGCATTCGTCATCCTGACTCAGAGTCACATTCCGCTCTTGTTACAATGACGCTCAGTGATACGACGCACGATCATTAAACCCATTACAACACGGAGCTTCTGGGAATCGTGAATCTCGTGTTTGGGACATCCGCCCAGCAAGGCCGAACTCCTTCGGCGCCAAGCCAACAATGGAGTCGGGCGTTTGTGTTGGGAAGTATCACATGTGTACTGCCGCAGGACTACACACACCAGCGACTCATTACCAATGCTAATGTATGCACCTCCCGACACTCAACCTGTCCACATTTACACAACACCTTTTGTTGTCATTTCATTTTTCCAAAGCATTGACCGCATTCATGAAATATTTATGATTTATCAGCTGTTGTGGAATCGTGGTTCGTTCTGCATTGTGTTAAAAAATGTTACAGAAACACACAGTTGTGTTTTCTTGCTGCGAGGAACCCGAGACCTTTTTGTCTTTTGGTGTTTGGATTAATCTTGTGGACAGAAAATGCGTGAGTGCCAAAACACTTAACGAGCAGGGTTAGGACTTTGGGAATTTTTGCATGCAGAAAAAGAAAGACAGAAACGACCAAGCACCCCAAGCGTGGTTGTTTGTACTCACAGAGTTGTTCATCAGGGCCTTGATGCAGCCAATGATGGAGGTGTGGATGGAGCTGTGCGCCGTGTTGTGGTCCATCCCCTTCAAGAACTGCACCAGGGTCTCCAGCCCATCCAGCTCGATGAACCGGACAACAAAACTGCAAATAAAACCATCCAGGTCACAACTACCTCACGTCGGAAGTGGTGGGGCTTTTCTCCGATGCCAGACCTGACGCATCTAAAGTGTCTGCAGTGGTGCAGTCTCTCCGTCAATTCTGATCTTTGAAACGATGGTGACAAGATTTGCCCGCCCTTCCTCTCGCCAACTTCCCGAGGCACCCATGCCACATTTTAGCAAGTCTGGTGGAGATATCAAAGAAATGCAAGGTTTTGAACCGTGATTTCAGAGCACTTACCTCATGGGCTGAGTTCGTAAGGCAGTTCTAAGGCTGTCAATTGACTTGGTTCTGTTCTGAATCTCCTCCTCCTCCTGGCCAAAGAAAACCTACAACAAAAAAATTTGAAGAGACCAATTGAAGCCTTTTTGTTCTGTTCTTTTCAGAGGGCAGGTGTTGGCACACACAAATCTCTTGAGGGACAAAATGGTTTTTGACTCGTCCGGACAACTCTGACGGGCGTGGAATTCCCTTTCTGGTGAAACTCCATGCCAGGCTGAACTGTTGTGAAGGGGTGGAATTCTTTGACTGGTGATGCAGGAGGGTAGGCCTATTTGGAATGATAGGGGCAAGCAACAGACAAAGTAGCGTCCATGATGAATGACATTGCGCTCCAAGCACATTCGTGGCCAGCTAGGAAAGAATGAGAGCTTCCAGCAAGAGTTGCGTCTTTCTGTACAACCATCTCTGTGCTTTTACAACCATTGGGAACGTTGTAAAGATCGGATCTACAACGTGCCTCCATCTACCGCCAGCTCAAGGGTTAGAACCATTGCTCTCACTCTGTTGAATGGTTCAATGCTCATCAACCAAACACAGAGAAGATACATACACAGGACATGGTGTTGATGCGCTCTATGTAGTGGTCCGGCCAGTGCGCCGTGTTCGGGTCATCCTGCTCCTGCAAACATAAAACACACCACAATCACAGAAAAGTTCCAGGGCAGAAACACGGCTTTTAGACTTTGGGATCACATGCAAAAATTGTGACGCAAAGTTCTCGTGTGAAGACATGTCTTGAACATCCTTGTGACCTGTCCAAGATTGGAGTGAGTGTTGAGAGTTTCACCAAAAGGTGGTGTATGTGCATGGGCCACTTGTGGCGATGGTCAGCACGGTGCGTGTGCCTGTGTGCCGGTTTCCAGTTTTCAGTTGGGGTCCAGGGGATTCAATCAGCGCTTCCCTTGTTTCTTTGCACGAACAAGATTCAATCTGCGTAAAGTTCTTGACACAGTGAGCAACGGGCTGATCGTGGTCAATGGTCATTGAGACCCCAGCAATTGCGAATCCTTCACATCCTTCTTCAGAAGGAGACTCGTTCAAGCATTCCGGCTTGACATTCAGCTGCGGCCTGCAGCTCTGTGCATTCAGTCTTAATTGCGGGGTGTTTACACATCAAGCAACTTGATTTGGCTGCGACAGATCGATATCCTGGCCACGAGTTTGCCTTGTGTCGCGGGGCACGGATGTGGTGGATCCCTGGCCAAGTTTACTTGTGTTATGTTTGGACTCTTGGTGGAAAGGGAAACCCTCAACCATTGACGATCCATTGATCGTTCCCCGAGTAAGGGTCTGCTGGGCTTTTGTTCCGAAGGCTGAACCTAATCCTGGGTTGTGCGAGGCGTTATCTTGGATCCGCCAGCGAGTTGGAGTCACATCTGTTTCTGAGGCGTTTCGGTCATTTCGCCTCCCCCAGGAGACCCCGGCAGATTGAATTGAATGCGCGTCATTTACAGCGTAAATCAAGCCGCCCGCGCAGCGCAGGGTTCTCGGAAAACGCAGCCTCATCACA
>JAAUYG010040172.1_pt1 | contig 14235 bp, 13 predicted proteins | sample 7278091 | NCBI WGS metagenome assembly JAAUYG01 (sample SAMN14350201, study PRJNA611818) | marine sediment metagenome | isolation source: surface marine sediment (0.6m) | place: French Polynesia: Moorea | collected 2018-08
AGTTAATTTATCTTTGGGTCTTTTTCCCCAGCTTCTTTTGGCTGTATGTTTCAGTTGGGGTTCAATCCCCAATTGAAAGAGCGATAACTGATAACTGATAACTGATAACTGGTTGAATTAACTTGAAACCTCAACGATATATAACTTGCTACTTGCTATATGCAAAGCGGTATCCTTTAGTACTCGCTACTGGCTACAAAGAGCAAAGCAACACTAGTCAGTAGTAGCTGCTTTTTTCTAACATTTGGTTTATTCTCCTGCCATATTTTACTATTGTTTGATAGTGCCTCTATCTCAGTCCAACTCTACTAGAATTGTACTTGCTATTTATTTTTTATCATGAAATGAAAACAAATAGATTTAAGCAACTAGCAAGATGTTGAGATTATTTTTGTTAGTAAAATTACTTACATTATAGCTTCGGTACTGAAGTCAAATTACAAAAACTCCTGTAAGATATTTGTTTATGTGTATATTTTAAAATAATTCAGCAGTGGACAATAGACAATGGACAATGGACAATGGACAATCATGTTTCTCTATCAGTAAGAGTTTGGAAATTGAGCAAAATAATTTTTTGTTTTCTCCTTTAAAGTAGAGGCTTTAGACCAATTAGTTAACAATTGATTAGTAATGGTAATACTTGCATTTGTTATCTGTGAAAGGCAACTCAAAGTGTAGCTCTACATATTTCGATCGCAACAATATCTAGATTTTTGATAAATTATTTTAGCAACAATTTAAATAAATCTAAATTGTCAACTACTTTATGAATTCTTCTTAATATTATTTTTTAGTTTACACTAGGCAAAAGCTGTTCAACTACTAAGCCATACGTTAGCTTGTTGAGAACATAGCTTTTAAATAATACTGATTTATCACAAAATAACTTAAATATTGATATTCTCAAAGCTTTGAAGTAATACAATCCTCAGCTTAAAATAAAGTTTATATATCAACAAAATGTATCAAATAATAAATATTTATATATTATTATCAATCAAAAAATTTTTTCATTTTTTCATTTTTTTACCGTAGGATTTTTACATGATTAAAATATTAATAGTAGACGATCAAAACTTCACCAGACAAGCTTTACGGGTAATTTTAGAGACAGAAGTAGATTTTGAATTAGTGGGGCAAGCCACTAATGGTATTGAGGCTTTTGAATATTTAGAAAAAACAGACGTTGATGTTACAATTGTCGATTTAGAAATGCCTGGAATGGATGGCTTAACTGTGACTAAAATGCTGGGGGAGCGTTTTCCTAATACTAAAGTTGTTATTCTTAGTACTCATGATGATGAAGAGAATATTAATGCAGCAGTAGAAGCTGGAGCTAGAGGTTATTTACTTAAAAGTACTTCAGCTAAAGAAATTGTTGATACAATTCGTGCTGTTCAGCGAGGTTATTTTCAATTAGGACCAGGATTATTTGAAAAGCTACTTTCTCGTCTTATTAACGATAAAGAACAAGCATCTGAAAATTTATCTCAGCTAGAAAATAACTACATCCAAACTATGAACAACTTAGAGAAGAAAATCTTATTAAGACATGAAGCAGAGCGTCAGGAACTTTATCAAGAAATGGAGCTTCAAATAAATAACTTAAAGCAAGATTTTCGTAATGGTTTAGAGAATTTTCAGCACCAGGTAAGCCAGCAATTACAAAGTGGTTTAGAAGCAGCTAATATTCGGTTTCAAGACTCTATGCCTAATACTCATGAAATCGAAATGCAGATTGATAGCCGAAATCTAGATCAGCAAAGATACATTAATACTCTATTTGCTGGTAACAAACAATCAATTAAAAAACTAGAGCATCAGATCAACTCTATGCGTTACTTCGTTATTTTTTTAAGTATTGTTTTTGTTACTGTTAGTATGTTGCTCTTATATTAAATAATTATATTTCTTGCTTATAAGTGGTTGAGCAATATAATTGATCTTTATTGCCAGCACAACGGCTAGAAATGACCAAAGACAAGATTAAACTGTTCATTGTCGATCACGACTCCATCTTTCGTCTGGGTTTACATACTGCGATCGCCTTAAATACCGATTTTGAAGTTGTCGGAGAGGGAAACCTTAGTAACGACACTTTTCGACAACTTACTCAAGGCTTAGTTCTCAATGTTTTGCTTATTGGTATTAGTTCTCAGACATCTGCTTTAGAAATTTCCAGTCTCGAATTTTGTCAGCAGTTAAGACAGCTGTATCCTCAGCTACCGATATTTCTCCTGACTTCTAATTTTTCGCTTAAAAAACTGACCAAGATTAAGTCTTGGGGAGTAAGGGGTTATTGCGATCGCACTTCCAGTATTGAGACTATCATTGAAGGTTTATATTCCGTCGCCTATGGGGATCTTTATTGGCAAATAGATAATGTTCGCCCCCAAGTTTGGCAAACTGTTCTATCTCGAATTAGTAAGCCTGGTAGATTGCAAATAGAAGAAAATTTACAAGACATTGAGGAGCAATTAAATAATTTAGATTTATCTGATTGGGAAAGGGCATTTTTAGTTGGTCGTAAACGAGAATTGTTAGCTGCTCGTTGGATATCTAATCGCTTAGTTTCTGAAGAGATTATTTTGCAAGAAAAAATCTTAGATTCAGTAAAAAAATCACCTCCAGGAAAACTTACTACTACTCCGCCAACAACTTTAACTCCTGTACCTGTTTTTGAAGACTCCGCGAATAAAGTCATCTTTGAGCGTGTAGTCTTAGATATTCAATTAGGTTTAATTAATCAAACTAATATACCTTTAGAAATTGATATTTTACAACCACAAGTTCAAAAAGATTTATACTATCTAATTCTGAAACATTTAAGTGAAACAGTTTCAAAAATTCCGAATAGTAATATCTTAGCCAAGAATTATACTGATTATCTAAAAGATCTTTGGCAATGGAGTATTAGTAACTTTTTTACTCAATATTATGGTCAACTAACTGAAGAAGAACAACAACAGTTAGTTATTTTAGCTCAGCAAGAATTTACGTCAGTTAATCAGAATATTTTTAACTATCTTCACGACATTCCAGAGTTATTTGAATACCTGTTGGGTAAACCAGGTTTAACTGTAGATAATATTACTTATCAATCTGATGCTCCTGAAGCGATCGCCCGTATTGAATTTTTATTACACAATTTGATTACTCACCTAGCTAATGCCGTGATGCAAGTGATCTTAAATAACTTTTCTGACTTAGAGCTTTTTAAATATAAACTCTATAAAAGTGAATATAAAAGCGATCGTCAGTTGGCTCGTTTTCGTAATCAATTATCTTGGAAATATCGTCAAGAACTATATTTTGCCAATCCTCAAAACATCTTTGAAAGTCGCCATCGTCTGTTTGTTTTAAGTGGTGGCAAAATTAGAACTTTATTTATTTATGCTCCTCGCAAAGAAGAATTAGAACAGTTAACTGGTATTCCTTGGATTACTACAATTTTGATTGAAATTCGTGATGCGATCGCGCCTTTGGTACGTAAGTTTATCGCCCTGGCTGGTAGTAGTGTGGTATTTGTTTTAACTCAGGTAATTGGTAAAGGTTTAGGTTTAATTGCTAAAGGAATTATTCAAGGAATTGGTAGTACTATGAAAGATGTTCCTTATAATAAAAAAAATCAGAAATAATCTGGATAACAATCTATTTCTCTACATTTATCAAGTTGGCGATCTCTAGACAACAAAAAATTATTAAAATTGTCAGGATAATCGCCATTCATTTTCTGTGAACAGCCTGTGCTTATTTTAATTTCTCCAGCGAAAACCCTAGACTTTGAAACTCCGTCCAGTATTGACCACTTTACCCAACCAGATTTTCTGTCAGATACTACGATTTTAGTTGAGCAATTACGTCAACTATCAGCGACAGAAATCTCATCTCTGATGAAAATTAGCGACAAGCTCGGAGAGTTAAACGCATCTCGATATCAGACTTGGCAGGAATCTTATGATCATACTAATGCCAAGCAAGCTTTACTGGCTTTTCAGGGAGACGTATATCAAGGGCTTGATGTTGCGAGTTTTGACCAACAGGATTTTGATTTTGCTCAAGAGCATCTCAGAATTCTGTCAGGGTTGTATGGCTTGCTAAAACCTTTAGATTTAATTCAACCCTATCGCTTAGAAATGGGAACAAAACTAGCTCACTCTAAACTAATAGGTTTATCGGCAAATAATCTCTATGAATTTTGGGATGATAAACTAGCTCAAGCAATTAATCAGCAACTAGAGCAATTAAATAGTAAAACTATAATTAATTTGGCTTCTAATGAATATTTTAAGGCAGTAAAACCCCAGTTGCTTCAAGGAAATATTATTAATCCCATATTCAAAGATTGGAAAAATGGCAAGTATAAAATAATTAGTTTTTATGCTAAAAAAGCTCGTGGTATGATGGCAGCCTATATTATTCAAAATAAACTTAAAAGTATTGAAGAACTTAAAAAGTTTGCTCAGACTGGCTATAACTATAATGCGGAATTATCTGATAAACAAAACTTAGTTTTTACACGACAATAATAAATTATCCGTATTCAATTTACCTAGTTACATTAGTCATATTTTGGCAGATATAGTGATCGCCATAATTTAAATGGAAACTCTATATTTACTTAAATTAATCTTTAAGATTAATTTATATTTAAAATATGCACTGCAAAAAATTTTTTTAAGTAAAATTACGGACAAAATTGCAGTTACTTGGAATTTTGATTCAAAATAACTTAAATATGAAAAAATATATTGCAGAATTAATTGGAACTTTTTGGTTAGTTCTTGGTGGCTGCGGTAGTGCCGTACTTGCCGCTGTATTTACTTCCGAAGGAACTACCATTGGTCAAGATACTTATTTTCCCTTAGGGATTAGTTTTGTCGGAGTATCTCTCGCTTTTGGTCTAACTGTATTAACTATGGCTTATGCCATTGGACATATTTCTGGATGTCATCTAAATCCTGCTGTGTCTTTTGGCTTGTGGGCAGGAAAGCGTTTTTCAGGCAAAGATTTATTACCTTATATCGTTGCTCAAGTTATTGGCGCAATTATTGCTGGCGGTTTAATTTATCTAGTTGCTAGTGGTAATTCCGAGTTTAGCTTGACTGGTTCTAATCCTTTAGCAACCAACGGTTTTGGTGAACATTCTCCTGGTGGCTATCCTTTGATAAGTTGCTTAATTGTAGAAGTTGTTCTTAGTTTCATGTTCTTGATGATTATTATGGGAGCAACTGATTCACGTGCGCCTGCTGGATTTGCACCTATTGCCATTGGTTTAGCATTAACCCTAATTCACCTAATTAGTATCCCTGTGACTAATACTTCTGTTAACCCCGCCCGCAGTACTGGAGTTGCTTTATGGGCAGGCAAAGAACTAGTGGCTCAGTTATGGTTGTTTTGGCTAGCACCCATTGTCGGTGGTATCCTAGCAGGATTGACTTATCATAATTTGTTTGCTGAAGATGTGGCAGAACAAAAACCAGTTGAAGCATTAACAGATAGTGATTTTGATCGCTCACAATTGGAAGATGAACCACAACACCAGTAAGTTAATACACATAATATACAGTTTATATAAGTACAACTAGTTGCTAATTACTAGCGACTAGTTGCTAATATAAATCATTTTCATTCAAATCTCAGATAGCTATATATTTAACCAGTTACCTACAGCACCAGGGAGAGGTAACACAATCAAAATCAATAAAGCAAGAGTTAATAAACCACAAAAATCTCGCCAATGATCGAGTTCGGTAACATCATTAAGAGCAGGTTGATCGATCAGAGGGATTAACCACAGAATAATTGTCCAAATCCAGAAATAAGGATGAATTAAGGCAAACAACAAAGCTAAAATGCGGGTAACTTGCCCGATCGCGATCGCCATTCTTTGCCCAAATACCGCATGAACAATATGACCACCATCTAGTTGTCCAATAGGCATGAGATTAATGGCGGTGATAAATAAGCCCACACAACCTGCTGTTGCCAAAGGATGAAGTTGAATTGCCATTCCTGTTTTGAAAGATGAACCCAAAGCGAATTTAGCTAGTAGACTGAGGAAAAAAGATAAGCGCGGATCTAAAGCTTGAACATCAAAAGTAGAAGAGCCTCCTAGGGGGACAACTGAGGAAAGAGATAGTCCATAAATTAAGACAGGAATAGTGATGATCAAACCTGATATCGAGCCAACAATTGCTAAATCAAACAAAGCCTTGCGGTGAGGAATAGGTGTTCGCCTTTGAATAATTGCTCCCAAAGTTCCTAGAGAGAAGGTGTCTAATAAGAAAGGAAAGGGAATAAAGTAGGGTAGGGTGGTGCGAATTCCATAATACGCAGCCATAAAATAATGACTAAATTTTTGCACCCCGATAGTCAACAGCAATGGTAGACTATAGGTGAATCCTTGGCTCAATAAACTAGGGTCAGATAGCAATTTTTCTGAAGATGTGCCACTAATACTAACTCCCGCTACGGTAGTAGTTAGTAATGTAATCGCAAACATTGCTACGGCAAATCCTATACGCGGAAGTTCAACTTCTTTTTGTTGTTCGGCTTTCGCTTGGGGATTAGGGACAAGAGCAAAAAAAGGTTTACCCCGAAAACTTTCTTGAAAAATTAAAAAAAAGCGATCGCCAAAAGCTTGTTCTACATTCTGTTTAATTTCGTTATAAGCTTTCTCTGGAATGGTTTTGAGTTTTCCCCGACAAAAAATAGCCTGGGGACGATAATCAATGTTTTGTAGATAATAAACATTCCAAGGAAAACAGTTGCGGAGAGTAGTTTCTTCTTGGAGGTTAATTGGACGAGGCTCAGGAGACTCGATGACAGGTTTAGCCATTACTAAATTTTCAGTTTTGCTGTCTTGGGCAGTAGGTTTAATCTCTTTCTCTGGTTTTCCTCGTTGCACTAACCATCCATACAATAAAGGACACACGATCAAGGGCAATAAGAATACAAGCAGGGGTAAGGGTTGTTCCTCACCGACAATATAAGTCCAAGCAGTCCAGATGCAAGATGGTAACATAATTACCAACCAGCACAACCAAACTGGCGTAGTAGTTTTATTCTTTACGCTTTTTTGAACGATAAAGTAAGCAATTGGGCTTATGATAATTAAAATCAACCAGAGTTTCATAAAAGAGAATTGCGAATCTATATTTTGGGATTCTTTAACCTGAACAACTATTTTGGACTGTCAATTAAGTATATAAATATAAAATGAAAATGTAATCAGAGTAATCAGATGACTATTTAAAGTATCTCAATCCTTAGAATGCCCGAAAACACCACAAAAATTAATGAAAGTCTGGGTAAGACTAAAACTCCTCGCTTAGTTTTACCAGGATTATTCGCTTTTGCTCCTAATCGAGATACTTTAGGGGCTACTTCTTATTTAATTGTAAATAAAAGTGGCAATATTCTCCTCGATTGTCCTTCTTGGAATGTAGTTAATCAAGAATTTTTGCTCACCCAGGGAGGAATTAGCTCCTTGATCATTACTCATCGGGGAGGAATCGGCAAACAAGTAATGCAGATGCAGCAGACTCTTAATTGTAAAGTAATAATACAAGAACAAGAGGCTTATTTGTTACCAGAGGTTGAAGTGAGTTCTTTTGCTGAAAATTTAACTTTAAGTTCAGATTTGGAACTTATTTGGACACCTGGTCATTCCCCTGGTTCATCTTGTCTTTATTGGCAACAGCATGGAGGAATATTATTTTCTGGCAGACATTTGTTACCAAAATCTCCCACGGAAATTGCTCCCTTGCGTACTGCTAAAACTTTTCATTGGTGGAGACAGCTAAATAATGTTGCTAAATTACGCACTCGCTTTTCTGCCCAGACTCTAAAATATATCTTGCCAGGGGCAAATACAGGTTATCTACGGGGTAAAGGTTATATTGAAAATGCTTATGAACAATTAGCAGCATTAGATTTAACTGCACTGCGATCGACGGAAGTTATCTAGACTGCTGTGTGGAAGTAGCCAGTAGCGATTATTAATTTAACGCTGTTTACTTGTTTTTAATTGGTAGGCTTAGGTGATTTCTGGCAAAGAAATTACCAGTAAAGTTAGTCGAAGATTATTGTGAGAGATATTTCTAGATTACTGAATTGGTAAAATATTTCTCAGAAATCACCTAATAAAGCATCAGCCATTGTCACTCTAACTGTGCCACGAGGACGCAGATCCTGTCCGCTAATACGCCGATTTAAAACAGAAATATCAGCTTCAATGCGCTCTGCTGCCTGACAAAAATCTTCCCCTGCTTCCGTCATTACATAACCACTGGGCAATCTTTCAAACAGTCGTACCCCCAGGTTTTTTTCCAGAGTATTTAAACGTCGAAACACAGTGGATTGATGTACGTTAAGTTTAGTTGAAGCCTCTGCTACATTTCCAGCATCAGCGATCGCTTTTACATATCTAAGATCGTTCCAATCCATATTCGCAAATTTGCAATTTTGTTTCGCACTAATACTTATATTACTCGTAATTTTGCGAGCAATAATGGATATAGCTTAAGAAAAAACCATAAAGATAATTAGGAGACTTAAACATGACTGAGTTAACAGGGAAAAACGCTTTTGTTAGTGGTGGTACTAGAGGAATTGGAGCAGCAATTGCTAAAAAAATGGCAGAAGAAGGAGCAAATGTTGCCCTTACATACCATAAATCTCAAGATGAAGCTCTGGCTATGGTTCAAGAGATTAAAGCGAAAGGTGTCAAAGGACTAGCAATTCAAGCGGATGCGATGCAAGCAGAAAATGTGGTGCAAGCAATTCAAAAAGCAGTATCAGAGTTTGGGGCTATTGATATCTTGATAAATAATGCTGGAATTGCTGAGCTTAAGTCAATTACCGAAAGCACTTTAGAAGATTATGAGCGAATCGAAAATGTTAACGTGAAAGCCGTTTTTGCTGCCACAATGGAAGCGGTAAAATCCATGCCAGAAGGAGGACGCATTATTACTATTGGTAGTATCAATGCTGATTTTATGCCGTTTCCTGGTGGCTCGCTTTACGCTATGAGTAAAGCGGCTGTAAAAATGATGACCCAAAGCTGGGCGAGAGATTTGGGCGATCGCCAGATCACAGCTAATGTTATTCAGCCAGGTCCAATTGATACAGACATGAATCCTGCTGATGGTGCTTTTGGAGAGACACTAACAGCAATGACTGCTATTAAGCGATATGGCAAACCAGAAGAAGTTGCCGAACTAGCTGTTTTTCTCTCTAGCCCGAAAGCCTCTAACATTACAGGCTCAGTGATTAATATTGATGGCGGTATGACGGTTTAGTAAATATTGAGCCGAGATGGAGATTAAGTAAATCTAGCACTCTCTCAATAACTAACGAAATGACAACAGTGATACTATTTCTTATTAGTAACTGACGTTACGCAGAACAACGAAAGATCAGTAGTTTCAATAAGAAATGAAAAAAGAACAATCCATCCTTTTCCCCTTTTCCCTTAACCTTTTCCCTGCCCTCACAGATCAATGAGTAACATCAGTTAGTAATGATTCGTCATTTATGTTAGGTAAAGAAATTGTATTCGATAGTCGATGGTCAAAGATTCAGGTACTTTGGGAGCAGAACAAAAATGTTTACAGGTCATAATTCTCAATTTTGGGACAAACGCTACGAAGAGTCTGATTATGTCTATGGCACGGAAGCAAATCAATTCCTAACAGAGCAGCAACATCGTCTTGAATCTGGCATGAAGACACTGGTTGTAGGAGATGGAGAAGGACGAAATGGAGTCTGGCTTGCATCGCAAGGACTAGAAGTTTTGTCTATAGACCTTTCGCCAGTTGGATTGAAAAAAGCAGAAGCCTTAGCAACTCAGCGTAAAGTAAAAATTCAAACTCAGTGCGCTGATTTAACTTCGTGGAACTGGCCCAAAGCTACATACGATTTGGTCGTTGCCATCTACGTTCATTTTGCGCCTGAAGTCCGACAACGAATGCACCGCTCAATGTTGGAAGCTCTTAAACCTGGCGGATTAATAATATTAGAAGCATTTAATTTAGAGCAACTTCAATATCAAATTAAATACGATTCTGGAGGCCCGAAAATTCCTGCGATGCTCTATAGACCAGAGATGCTGCAACAAGACTTTGCTGGCGGAAAAATTCTGGAGCTTACAGAAACTATTACTGACTTGCATGAGGGTCAATACCATCATGGAAAAGCATCTGTAATTCGCCTAGTTTTACAGCAAGATCTTTGAGCTAAAGATACATGAGGGAGCGAAAATTTCGTTTAGCGATCGCTTATAACCAACCAAAAATCGATTCTAATTAGCCAACAGAGAACAATTATGTCTAATGTAAAGCAAAAAAGCTCTATTGAAGCTCAAACAGAGATATTAACCGTTATTAATGTGTTAATTCCCAAGCCTGAAGAACAAGAGAAAATTATAAGTCTGCTGCAAAAAGGCATGACCGATACCATGCAACACCAACCAGGTTTTATCTCGGCCAACATTCATAAAAGCCTAGATAGCTCTCATGTACTTGTATACGCCCAATGGAAAGATAGTGCGTCTCTTCAAGATGCAGTAAAACTAATTGAATCAGGAAAAGCACTAAGTATGATGGAAGTTTTCAGCATTGGTAATCCAGAGTATCATCCCTATGAAGTAGTTTCGGTTCATAGATCGATTGAAGAGAAGTAATTGTTATTGTTTGCTAATTCTCCATTGCTAGACATAATTGCCGAAAATGATCGCCCCGCGCTTCAAAGCTAAGATATTGATCGAAACTGGCACAGGCGGGGGAGAGTAAGACTACCTTTGCTTGTTGCTCTTGAGCGATCGCCAAACTCTTAGTTACAGCATTTTCCATGGTTTCCACAATTTGATAATTATCATAACCGCGATCGCTTAATTTTTGAGCAAAAGCTGGTGCAGCTTCCCCGATTAATAACACAGCAACAGCTTTGGCTTTAATGGTATCAATCCAAACGTTATCTTCCCCTGTTTTGGCTTGTCCTCCTGCAATTAAAACAACTGGTGCTTCTACAGAATTTAAACCTACCTCTGCTGCATCGTAATTAGTCGCTTTGCTATCGTTAATAAATTTAATTCCTTGATAAGTGCATACGTACTCTAAACGATGTGCTACTCCTGGGAAAGTAGTTATAGTTTTGGCGATCGCGCTCTTGTCGATTCCTGCTAATTTAGCTGTTGCCACGGCCACCAAAAGATTTTGTAGGTTATGTTCTCCAGGCATTTTAAATAGAGATATGGGGGCAATAAGTTCCCCAAACGCTACAATCCAAGCATCTTCGATATAGACTTCTAGACGGCGATTATCATCGAAGCTATTTTTGCCCTTAACGCTTGTCCAAATAACATCTTGACCTAATTCTAATCCTGCTTGTTGTAAATAGCGATCATCGCCATTAACAATTTTTTGTTGACAACGACGGATTAGAGAAGCTTTGATTTGATAATAGTTGTCCAAAGTTTTATGCCGATTAAGATGATCGGGAGTTAAGGTAGTCCAAATACCAATTTGCGGTGCTAATTCAACAGAAGACTCAATTTGATAGCTACTTAATTCAGCAATAATCCAATCAAAACTTTTAGAATTAGCAGCATCGAAGTTTTGAATGGCTAATTCGCAAGCCGCATTCCCAATATTGCCGCAAGCAGGAGCATTTAAACCAGCAGCCTGAAAAATTGCTTCAATTAGGGCAGTAGTGGTAGTTTTACCATTAGTGCCAGTAATGCCTACCCAGGGAATATTATTTAAATAACGCCAAGCTAATTCAACTTCACCAATTGTTTCGATACCTTGTTGGCGCGCTGTTTCTAATGCTGTAATATCCCAGGGGACACCAGGGCTTACTACAATTGAATCTGGAGCATTATTAGAGTCTAAAGTCACACTGCTGTTGAGTTTTACAGTGACTCCTTCCTGGTTTAACTGTTGTTGTGCTGCTTGTAGTTGATTAGCGTTAGATCTAGATGCTATTTGTGCTGCTGTTGCCGAGTCTACCAGGGTGACTTGCCAACCGTCTTTGTTGAGCAATCTCGCAGCGGCAATTCCCGATCTGCCTAATCCAATAATTTCGCCTTTGGGCATAAACCTCTTGCTGTAACAATTCCCATAGAATGTTATCCTATTTTGCTTCCAGGTAACTATAATCAGGTTTGGCAATCAGCAACTAAGTTCACATTTAGGGCCTAGTACTCTGTCAATTTTGAAATGATGGGTTGAGGCAAGCAGTGGGAGCAGAGGAGGCAGAGGAAGCAGGGGGAGATACTTATCAATATTTATCCCTCAAATCAAAGCGGACAGACCACTAGAACCAACAAGACTATTATAATGACAGTTAATTTCACTTACACCGAGATATCTAACTTAATAAAAGTTAAGAATCGCTCTATAGTATAAAGAGTATTTTGTTAGAGAGTTAATTACTGTGTCTCGTTTTATCTCAATTATTTTCGGCATTATTATTACCCTATCGAGCAGTCTCATGTTTTCTAATCCTGCTTTGGCTGCGATTGGTATTAATAATGGTCATTTATCTGCTTGTCCAAGTTCTCCAAATTGTGTAGTCAGTCAAGATGGTGATGCGGATCATGCAATAGAACCAATTACTTACCAAAGCGATCGCGCTACAGCAAAAGAAACTCTATTAAAAGTGCTTTCTGTTGTTCCCCGCACTGAAGTAATCGAACAGAAAGATAATTATATCCGCAGTGAATCGACCAGTCGTATTTTTAAATTTGTGGATGATGTAGAATTTTATTTTCCCAAAGATGAAAATATTATTCACGTTAGATCTGCTTCGCGGGTGGGAGAATCTGACTTGGGAGTTAACCGCCGACGCATCGAACAAATTCGTTTAGCGATGCAAGATTTAGGTGTTTAACAAGTTTAACAAGTAGCTCCAGCTAAACAAAAATGAAAACCCCAGTACCTCCTAAGCAAGTTGCTAAAGTCAACAAACTCCGTCGTATTAGTCGGCTATTGGATAATGCGATTCCTATACCTGGAACTAAGTTTCGCTTTGGACTAGATCCAATTTTGGGTTTGCTTCCTGGAGGTGGTGATACGGTAACTGGGGGAATATCTGCTTATATTGTGGTAGAAGCTGCCAGAATGGGATTACCCCGTGAAGTTTTATATAAAATGGTAGGCAATATTCTCTTAGATTCTTTTGCTGGTACTATTCCAGTATTGGGGGATATATTTGATGTTGGCTGGAAATCTAATGTGAAAAATATTGAGCTATTAGAAAAACATTTAGATATTGCCGAAACTAGTAAAAGCGAGCGCCTGTTTACTGTTGGCTTGATTTTACTCCTGACATTAATCGTACTAGGATTTGCGGCGATTACAGTATTTACAGTAAGTAGGCTGTGGAATCTTTTGTTTTAGCGATTGCGTTTTGCACACCCAGGGCGCGATCGCGAAGCGTGGGCTGCGCCCAATCGCTTTTTTGAATCAAATATACTAAATCCTGTTTAAATACAACACTTACTCGTTGTGTGAAGGCAGGAGGCGCAAAGGCATTCTTTTTGCTGCATGCAGGCAGATGGCAGAAGGGTTTAAGTCTAATCTAAAATCTCAAACCAAAAGTATGCTTTGGTAATCGGATTTAGTATTACTGCGCTTTTTATATGAGTAGACCACAATAACCAAATTTTAAAAAAGCTAAAAGCTAAAAGCTAAAAGCTAAGAGCTAAGAGCTAAAAGCTTTTAAATAACCCTTAATTTAGTTAACTGATTTTAAATACTTATATCTGTATAATGCATCTCAACTAAACTATCGAGAAGTTGAGAAGTTAAACATGAAAAAGAAATTATCTTTATTACTATCTTTGGTTAGCTGCATTATCATTCCAGGAGTTTTTGTCAAATCAGCTAACGCACAAGTAACACCAGACGGCACTACCAACACTACAGTTAATGCCGAGGGGAATGATTTTACCATCCAAAATGGAGATAGAGCAGGGAATAATTTATTTCATAGTTTTCAAGATTTTTCTGTACAAACTGTGGCTCAAGCTTGTCAAAGCGATCGCCTGGCGGGAAAAATTAGTAATTTCACCCTAGAAGGTAGAGGCGGTATTCCTCCCCAACCAATAGAACCAATTGATTTAGATACCATCTTAGTCAATGGCAAAACTACCACCCCCCAGCCACCAGTTCAATCTCAAGTTCAATCTTTAGATATCAAACCCATTAAAACTAGCATAGGGGA
>JAAUYG010041059.1_pt1 | contig 14235 bp, 10 predicted proteins | sample 7278091 | NCBI WGS metagenome assembly JAAUYG01 (sample SAMN14350201, study PRJNA611818) | marine sediment metagenome | isolation source: surface marine sediment (0.6m) | place: French Polynesia: Moorea | collected 2018-08
TATAAAGCAGAATGGTTCAGTGAAAGATGAATTTTCAGTCTGAAATATGCTTAAAATTGTAGCAATGTTGTAGACTGGGAAAGAAAATTCTACTAATGTACCCAAATGAAAAGAAAATTTCAGCCTGCAAACAGTTTTGCCGATATTATTTAATACAGTGGAATCTCGGAATTAAGAGCACCCATGGTCAAAGTTAATGTGGTCTAAGTTCTCAAAATAGCACTGGTTGTATGTATGTAACCTTTGGTTGATCTATAATAATTTAAAGTGGTCTGATTTCTGAGGTGGTCTTATTTCTGGGTTGGCCTTATTTTGGGGGTGGCCTTATTTCTGGGTTGGCCTTATTTTGGGGGTGGCCTTATTTGTGGGGTGGTCTTACTTCTGGGGTGATCTTTTAAGGCAGTTAAAACAAACACCAGAAACTTTGGCTTTGGAATATATTATTAGAAACACAATAAACACTGTCAGTGAACAGTTTAATCCTGACTTACATATATAGTCATTGTTTGATTTCTTTATTTATGACGTTCCTACCATTCTGCCAATCATAACGAGTTTCGGCCCGAGCTGTTTGCTCCAGGAGAGGATATGGAGGGTCCGGAAGTAGAAGGTCATCAGTGTTATGGCCAGGGTGGCCCGGGCTGCTATAAAACACTCGCTGCAATCCGGAATGAATCTCAGGATCAGGCCAGCCACATACAGCAGCAGACACACCACATCCAGAATGTTCCAACTGTCGCTGATGTAACTGCGTAACTTCAGACGGACTGTGGTAGAGGGACTGGTAATTACCTACAATATACAAACATATACAAGCAGCTTATTCTGTGAGAGCTTTGGCTTGTAATAATGCTTGTAAAATTGTTTGTATTAAGTACTGGTATATTACATGGTAATATCACTGTAGGAGTAGCAGAAAGCAGGAATTAAGGCCTATATGAATATATTTTAAGAAGAATCAATTATCACACAGGCCTTTAAATGAAACTGTGTTTTGCATTCTATCCTAATGGCAAATATACACTGTAACATACACGTACATGTATCTAAATTGACATTTATGACCAACCCTTCTGACATGACATATGGTCTCTCAAGACTAAATCCCTGATCTTAGATTAACAGCCGTATGAAAATATGGGTTCTTTCTAAAAGGAATATAGGGTCTGTCAAAAAAGGCATTACTGCTTTCCCCCATCCCCTCCACCTCCCAGAAACCTTTCAGTTTCAGAGGCAGGTTCATGTATCATAATGCCCCCCACCAGTCATAATGTTTCCCACAAGTCCGGTATCCAGAGTTTGATGCTACACAGCCAGGTTCGGGTGGTACATGTAGATGCTATGCTACATTGTGTTAGCCGTGATGACTGGAGAAGCAGATAGATGTTCCCTGATTCATGTCAGCGGGCCGAATAAATTCCACACAAGCAGCACAGAACAGAAACCTCCCTCACACCCACACTGCATACACTTACAACACAAGGGAGAGACTCAAGAGCAGTCAATAGGCACTGAAGCCTGAAAATTATGAATGATTATGAACTCTTTCACTAAGCCAATTAACCTCTTTGGCGTAAATCCTTGATGGCTCACCTGTCGTAGTTCCTCCACTAACATGGAGAACACCCACACCATGAGGATGATCTCGGCCAAAGATATACGTGGCCAGGGGTTAAAGTTCACCAGCAGAATGTAGCTGAACAATGCTAGGAACCCGAAGTAGGCCAGCTGGAATGATTGTCACAAATATGAATGCAATTAAACAACCAAGAATATGGCATGACAAAGCCTGATCACCTGCTAAACAAATCGTCAATCTCTATCCAACAATAATTATACTTAGAACATCATTGATCAAAGTACTTTTTTCACCACTCTGGTGAATTCTGACCACATTGGATGAAAAGTTACTGAATATCAAGTATTATAATACTGTATGGTTACTATCACTGACTATATTAAAGTGAAAAAGCTAAATAAACATTGTGCTATTAGCACTTAACCATGTAACTTCACTTACATGATGCAGCTTGTACATTGTACATACTTCACGTACCAGGTAGATGTAAAGCTAGTGTAAAGCATGACAGCTTAAAGATCATGGTATCCAGACCATGAAATCATGAGGTATCAGAAATATGTAAACTCAATTAAATGTCAGTGAACCAAAATTTTACATACGGGTAATAAAATTAATCAACACAGCAACTGCACTTACTGCTTTCCACACTAACTTACCCCATTGACCATGAAGGTAATCACTGGAGCATTGTAGAAGTGCGGGATTTTTATGTACCATGGCAGACTATAACGCTTTTTCCACTCATTATCGTCTTTTCTCTGATTCTGATGGCTTGTCGAGGGTCTAGCACCTGGGTCCAGGTGGCTCTTGGACTGGGTGCGGTTCAGCTGGGCCTGAAACATGGCAGAAGTGTGTGTATGTGTGACATATTTAAATGGTGGTTCCAATGGTAACATTTGCACTGATATTACACTTCTTGGAAAATTTAAATGCATACATGACCTGTAGTATCTGTTACAAATAGTAGGACAGTAATAATATCTTAATTTAATTTTGAACAAATAACCATGATTCAGACCACCACATGCATTGGCTTAAGAGTAAAATTCATCAATGTGTAAAAAATAACATGCATTTTCCACTTGTACATGCTTCTCCAATTTAAGTTCCTTGAAAACCCGTGCAAGATTTTATGTACCACCACTTTTTGTTTTGTAAAGACATGTATACTTCATCTTCATGTCAGAGAATAGCTTTCTGATTTAAAGTTTTGTATTGCATTGTATCCATCATTAAATAATTTTTTTACTTCATTTATTTACTTACACTTATAGAACTTATTTAACTCCTTACTTACTTCCTTGCTAATACTGGAACTTATTTTCTGAATTATACTCAGAAGTCATATATGTCGCAAAACACTTAGTATTAGCGTGAATAATGCCTGAACTAAGACCAGTCACACATCAATGATCACACAGCTAGCCTACATGGACCAGTCACGCATCAATGATCACACAGCCTTACACGTTGCTGTTTCTCATTCTCATCTACCAGTTGCTGACGACTGTCCTGGCGAAACCGGATCAGTGGAAAGATCAGGAACGGAGCAAACAGACACACCCACATCTGCCGAGAGATCGGAGATAATCACTTGGTTAGAGGTAATGCGCATTTAAAATGAATGTCTGAATTTTAAACCAGTGGTCCATGTTGGCAGACGTACAGTGTACAGTAGTATATAAGGCCGCCCTCTACGCCAGGAAATTGTGGCCACATTAGGAGGTGGCTTTTGATGAGGGGGAGAACTGCATTTACATTAGTTGTGATGCAGGTTTGTGGCCATATTAGACAGGATGGCCTCTGTAGAGAGTGGCCACTAATAGAGCGACTACTGGTCATATGTATCATACACATACATGTCTATTACAATGTGGAACATAAATATTAATAACGTAAGAAATTTTTCCACATTTACCAGGAATATCTTGTAAACAGATTGATTTCTCCCGCTAGTACTATGTAGCATTGCAACAGAAACTGGCCTAATTTGTAACATGTACATGCCTGTTACCAGCAGCTATTCCTTTCTGAACATTATATGGATATATATAGTAGTCCCTGCAATTTTAAGACCACCCATTCAGTCTAAAAGATATTTGGTAGTGGTCTCTCCATTTGATAGACTAATTCAAGACCAGCTTGATTATATGACCACTTAATTTGGTCCCAAGATACAGATTCTGTGTAATATTCATTACTGAACCCTTATTTTAAGACCACATACCATCTAAGACTTTATTTTAAAGTCCCACAGGTGGTCTTAAACTAGAGGGACCAATGTATTAAATTGAAATAGGTCTGTAAAGTCTGTAAAGTGGAAGTTATACAGGTATGTCATTTTGAAAACATATGAGTGATACCACCTGCGGAAGGTCTTACAAATAGAAGGAAGACTTCAAACGGAGGGTCTTAAATCACAGGAATCTTAACTGTAATGGTACTGGGACACTCAAAATGATGTTTAAACATACAGTGAAACTTGCTTAAAAACACCACCCTAGGGACCAACACAATGTGGTCCTTATACACAGGTGGTCTTTGTATATGGTTCAATAACATGGAAAGTATACCACTGGGGACCTATAAAATGTGGTCTTTATAAGCAGGTGGTCTTTATGTGTAAGTAATCTTTAGAGTAGTTTGACTGTATTTTTCCCCACAGCACACTGACCGTGACAACTCCAGTCTCTACATGCATCCTCCCCATCCACACATTGTTGAGTAGCGACTGACACGCCGGGTGAGCAATAAATTTCTTGTTGTCGGCTTCCACACCCAGTATAACATTGGTGGCCTGGCCGTAACTCCGGCTCTCCCGGACTAAAATCAGACGAGCCTTCTTCTCATCTGATGTGTAACACTCGCTCAGCACACCAACCGCGAGATTCTCAAAATGTCTGGAAACAAAAATACACGTGAAGTGCAGACTGAAGTGAAGGTAAAGAACATTTAGTGATTGTTGAATGTTAAAAGATTTAGGGCCCATTACCTCTTTTGAAATGCTGATGATATGTAGACAGTCTGATAAAATCACCGTACAACATGCAGTTGAAAATTGTAAAATGCCCCTAATAGCATCAATAGCTAGATTACAATTAATCATACAGTAACATGTAATAAAAGGTAATATGTAAGTTTGCTGAACTGAGGTTTTCTCTGCATTCTGTATAGCAAATTCCCTATTTGGGTCTATATTTTAAGACCATTTATCATTTAAGACCACACCTGCCCTTCCCAGCTGGTGGTCCCAAAATAAAGAAGTAACATAGTAATTGTGCATGAGCTTACTGTTCTTGATGCTCCAGCGGTTTTGTCAGTTCTGAGTCGTTGGAACTCTCCATCAAACCTTTGGTTAACTTCTGGGCTGTTAGGGCGGCTGCTATACCTTCCTGCAACAGTAAACAGGTACATTAATTACTGCAACTACATGTACCGGTAGATATGTGTATCATAAAATCTAGAAAAAGAAAAATATGTCAAGGTTAAGATACATGTATATGCATCTTTCAAGCCTGTGCAACAAAACTGCTATCCTGTCAATTTGTCACACAATACAGTGGTCCCTCTCTAATATATAGACACCCCTTCTGCCAAAAAAAGGTCAATATTAGAGAAGTGTCCTTTGGTAAGAGGGAGCATCACATGCATTCATGGTACTAGCTGTGAAGATTTCGTGTCCCTTCTGGATGGGTGTCCTCTCTAGACAGTGTTCTTTAACAGAGGGAGCACTGTAGGTAACTGTATGTTCCATGTGAGAGAGTACAGTGTGCAGAACTCATTCTCATAGTTTAAGGAATATCTCGGTACAAACAATAACGTATAACCTGGCAGCTGCCGTTAGAATTTACAACATGCAGGCATCCAGAGAAATCCCCCGAAATGAACCTAAGACCATGACAACTGCCAGCTGCCTAAGCAAAATAGTGGTTGTAGTTTTGGCTTTCTGTAGCTGTTCTGATATAATAAGGACTTTTCTTTACCAGAAAATGCAGCTGGACTTGAATCCCATTCATTATGCTCATGCCACATTTGAAGACAAAACATTTACAAAATTGTTCCGGGTATCTTACGTGAAATATGAACTGCCCTGTAACAAATATTTATTCTGACAAAATATTTACTCTTCATCCTTAACTGCAACTAGTGTTGCAAGTTAATTAAGACAGCTTTCAGTACTGAAGATATTACAGCAAAATGAGTAACATGTTACTACGCATACTGGATGAATCAATGCCCTATTTGATCATGCTGAGGTACATGTTAGTAGAATGACAGTGACAGGACACAGTACCTTCCCTTCCTTCCAGAACAGCATAGCCATGTTGAGTCTGTTCATCAACACCGCCCAGATAAACAGCTCGCGAGAAGGATGGTCAAAATCATGCCGGGTTTTAACTCGCTCGTTGTCACCCACTTTATACAGGGAGAGAAGAGAGACAGCTCATTACATGTATATGTAGCTACAGGTAGACTACACATGTAACTGCAAGTGACATTATTTATAAAAGTTATAAAAGCATACTGACACAGCCAAGCCGAGTTGATTTAAACAAGTCACACATGTATTATTTTTTTCTGTATTATTTTCAATTCTATTCAGCCATGTTTTGTTGTTTTTTTTCATTCTTGAAGTCTACCTAATACCTTTGCTGTCTTTGGTAGCCCCCAGTCTCAAGGTCTCTACCTCCTCCTCCTCCTCCTCCTCACTGTAACGAGGATCCCGGATATACAGCTCGTTGTAATAGTCTCCGGTTAGACTGTTTATAAGGGACCCAACATTGTGTAAGGTTACATGTTTCTGAAACAAAAACATGGACGTTACAAATTCCACATTGTGATTCAATGATTCCATGATATACCATTCCGAACAGAAAACTTAAAAATTTAAAAAATAAAAGACATACCAGCAGTTCAATTACCAATTTGTGAATTGTGTAAAATGTATCTGCCACAAACCAGGTATTTGTCCATCTGGCATAAATCTGACAGTGAATTTGTGTATCTGGCATAAATCAGTAAAAATGTCTATCTGGCATCAATCTGCAGGTGAATTGTCTAGCTGTCATAAATAAGTAAATTACAAACCTTTTTGCAACGTATCAAGACATTTCAAACATTCCTAACAGAGAGAATTCACTGGGTCGTGAGCCAGTCACGTATTAGGGACTACAGACACAGATACATTACTGCCCTTAACCATTTGTTTGGCAGCAATTCAGTTTAACTGTAAATTGAATACTAGCAGTACCTTAGCTTTCTTCTTTTTCTTTAACAATCCATGCAGAATCGAATTACTCGGTATCTGAAATAATTCACCAGAAAATGAGGGTTAAAACTAGGCAAATCAATCTTAATGTGTAGCTGTTGCAATATACATGTACATATTAAAACCAAAACACTTCTGCCAATAGAATACTATCACAGTGACAAAAACTTTATTCTATATCTATTATGTCTTTATGATAATTTAGTCATGTTCAATCATGGTAAATCCGTTTTTGTGTGTAATTACTTATTTTTGTGTGTAATTACTTAACATTACTCACTTGTAATTTTTATCCACTTTTGGGATTGTCCTCCGTATAATTTACAGGTTTCCTATAATCATGATAATTTGAGAAGTTCCCCTAAAAGTGTTACTATAGCAACCCAGGCTTGTCCTGGTGCGATACTGGCTGGTGCTCTACCGGGAGGCCAGAGATTGGCCGATCAGTATAGCACCAGGGGACGTAACAGTGTACACAAATTCAAAATGATGGTTAGTGGGGTTTAGACGTCGGGAAGAACAGATGCTTTGTGATTGTTCTTAATAATTCCCCATTTTCTGTGTTTGATCATCCATAAACGAACATCTATTACAAGAAGAAGTTTGCATCATGATACGCTACTACGCTGAACTACTGCAGCTCCATAATTAGCATGGCGGCCCGCACCCATAAACAGTTAAATCAACGGATTAACCATTGAGTAACTGTGATAATACAGTTAGCTTTCCCCGGAGCTTTTCTCACACCTCAATTCATTGTAAACATCAATATAAAGACAGTATTCGGGGAAATGCCCTTATACCAACCTTGTTATATAACTTGACTAGACGTTTGACTGTCAGGAAATCTTTCAGGCTGACTCCATTCTCCATTAACAGCTCCACAAAGTCTACCCGATCCATCAGGATAGCGTTCAACATGAGGTCATCCAACTCCCCATGCTAGACAGAAAAAAGGCAGCTGGAGTTATCTGATTATTCTAAGAACATTGATAATTAAGTACTGTGTAACTATTCTACTTCCATCCATTTTCCTTTAAAGCTAGATTACATAAATAGTGCCTACGGTAGCTTAATTTAAATATGTAACATTTCTTCATGTTTCATGTGTTTGTTTGTTTTTTTCATTTTAGCATTCTTTATTTACTGCATTATATGTTATTGATCTTAAACGATACTACAGGAGATCATCATCAGAACAGGTGATGGGGCTTCCAGTGAGTCGCCCTTTCCCTCTTCAGATTGCCAGGTCACTTTTTAAACTGCATATAGGCCATTAGATCACAAATTTAAAGGGCATATATGTAGGTCATTTTAAATTGGGCCTACGTGTAGGTCATTTTCGTTAGGCACCGTACATTCCAGGTCACCAAACACACATTATATGCAGCCTATGTAATCCTTTTTTTCAATACAGTGGTCCCTGCATTTAAAATCATTCAGCCAGAAAAATGTCTTAAATTGAAGGTGGCCTCAATATGGAAATGCATTTATACTTAATATGTATTAATAATGGCTAGTCATAAAATACAGAAAAGTCTTAAACCACGGGGGAATGGGATCTTAAATCGCAAGAATACTATCTGTACATTAAGCAGAAAACCTGTCTGACCTACTGGATGACCTTCACCTTATTGCCTATATACTGTACAATGTTTGTTATCACACCAACAAGGTGAAAATAAATATCCTAGCCTAGCCTATGTCTCCTGCAAGCTCATTGACACTTTTTGACAGACATACAGACCACCAGAAAATGCCAATAGCTGGAGGTGAGAAAGGCTTTCTGGCTATGTAAACATCACTGACCTCCCATTCCACATCATCGGTGAAGATCTCACTTTTGGCCACATCAATTCGGTTCCAGGCCAGAGCCAGCTTCAACTGGTCCAGTCTGGCATCTCGGTTAACTGAGGCAGGCAAACAATATTATACAGTGCATACATGTATACAGCAAAAATTGTGTGTAAAGACCATATCAGACACCCATGGTCCTTATATACAGGTGATGGTCCTTACATAAAGGTGCTCTTTATGTACAGGCTCAATGACATGGTAAATAAACTCTGAGAATCTCCCAATTCGTTGCTTATAAACAGGTGGTCTTTCAAGCAGGTTCGACCACATATGTGTAACAAATGATTTAGATGCTAAGCCAATATAAATAGTACTTGGTGATGCATGTTAACTAATGTACCTAAATACAAGTCATGTGTTTGACATGTAGGAGTATGTCTATACATGTACATCAATATACCAGGTACCCGTAATCAATTGGCCTCTATTATATAATTAATATTTTATGGGCAGTAATGTACATGTACATCTAGTTTATATTTCCCAACATACATGCCCTTTGAAAACAATATACATTTGTAGCTTACTTCTGTCCTCAAACATGGTCTTTTCATGCCCAAATAACCCCAATTAGCAATTCCCCAAATCTTTTTAAGAATCTTTTTCCTGGTGTAGTCACCTTTGAGCAGAGCCTGCAGTATAGCCAGGTCAATATCCTTGGCGGTGTTGGCGCCGTCCAATCGGAACACAGTCATGTGATTTCTCTTCTCCAGGCACTGTTTGACCCAGTTTACCCTCGAGTCGATATCCTTGTCCGTCTTCCACTCATCCTCAATCTTCTTCCGCACATCCTGCCAAAGGTTCTCGTCAAATATCGGAATGACTCTGTCAGATTTAAGCAGGATCAAGAGATTGCACTGAATCAGTTTTGGAACTTGCACTGTGCAACATTGGGAAGAAATTAAAAGACATGACCGACTTTTTGTGTATCATGTGGTAGTTACTGTTTGCATTTTTTTTCCACCTGCGTATATTTTTTTTCTCTTTATATACACATGTGCTTGTTTCTTGTGCTGTAAGGCTTAAAATATAGGTTCAACAGTATGCCAAATCACAAGTTGGAACCAAATTAAGTATTCTTACAATCAAGCTGTTCCTAAACTAAAGCACGTAAATGGTTGTAAAATAGAGAGACAACTGTACTGGTGCATAAAAAAGTTTCACTACAAGAGGCTTAATTTCAGAAATACACTTTAAATGAGCATGACAGAAAGCCAGTAAATCCTGCTTTTTATATAACCCAACGTTAAAGTTTGTGAGTTGTTTTCTTGTTACAAATGATTTATAACTTACAGCCATTATTCTCACAGACACTAAGCAATTTATGTCTTTAGAAGTAAGCAATCTTACTAAATTCTGTACATTACAATTTATTAAACAATCTAATCCTATTACACAGACAATGGTGCATACAGCTTACAAATAACAATATAAATGTACAAATACAATGTACTAGGCCCATTCTATCCTGGTTCTAATGAGATAATATTGTACACTGTGTTCACCGTTTGTGAGTTTTGCCGAACTTGTCTGTAACCTCAACTTCCTCCTCACTGGAGTTGGAGTACGCGTAGGCTAGAACATCGGCAGCTCGGCCCGACCCCTGAAACCATAACACATCTCAGCATTACTTATCAATAAACACTGCTTGATTTTTCAGCACTAGCAGTGGTATGCTGCACAACACGTCTTGACAGATCACCGCATTGGCAACAAATATATGGTCACTCAAGACAGATGGTCTATAGTGGCTGCGTTTCAAGTGCACTGAAATGTGGGACCGGCCAGGAGTATGTGGTCCTTCAAGCGAGGTGGTCTCTTACAGCAGTGGTCTCTCAAGATATGTTTCACTGTATACAGGAATACATGTATCATAACTTCATTTATATATTATATACTCTGAAACATTTTACAGTCACTTGCCGGCATGCTATTTCATTGTATTTGTTGAAATCCAAACTTTTTAATCTGCCTATTAAATCCCAACAATAATTACTGTAAATATTTAACATACATGTAACTTTCGCCAAATTTGATACATGTTCTTCCAGATATATGTGACATATATGTACCCAACTTCATTTTATGAGATTATATTTCTAAGTTTCACTAACAGGAAGTCTCTGCTAGTGACTGTATGTGTCTCTATCTACATGTACCTCCACTATGACGGCTGGTGTGCCGTTCTGTATGGCACTTTTTACAGTCTCCAGGGTGCCTGGCCCGCCTTCCAACACTACACACACAATGGGGATTGACACTGCAGACTCTGGAAGACAAAATGATACAAAATATTCTATGATATAGAATGTTCTGAATACTTGTATCACTTCGGAAGATTATAAACAACAGAGTTCTTGTACAATCTATGACCTTGATCAGAAACATTTGAATGGAAGTACCAGTAGAAAGCTTACAAAATGAGAACAATATGTACACGTATATAAATATCGATTGTTTTAAACTTGAGTAGGCCAATAAATATCAGAAGAAAACATACAAGGGTACTCATCATATACAGGTACCCTAGCTATACATATACTTACTTACAACTTTGTCTATACCCGTACCCTTCATTCAGACTAACGCCTGATTTACACCACAGTTTTATTCTGGTTCGAAACCAGTTCAAAGTTACCAGTTGTTGGAGAATAACACAAGCATTAAGCTGAATTTGAGCGCTTCTCAGGAACTGAAGTTTAATCCAGTGAAATTTATTGGGTTTGCTGCAGATTAGTTTGAATTGACATATATGTGTAAATGCGGAGCACTAGAGAAAGCATTTAGCAGCGTAATGAACATGCATCAATACAATGTACATCACTCACTGGATCTCCATGTGCCCAAGCTGCTACTTTAATCTCACCATCTGTTCCTGAGGTTTTCTCCCTGGCTATCTTGCTCTCCAGTTTGGCACGGAAACTGATCTCGGTCCCGAACACGTTCTGGGTGCCGTTGTCGACCAGTATGAAGTGGGAGTGGTTGGGATCCAGCGGACTTTGTCGTCGTCTGCTGGGAGTTTCCTGTACACGGTATTCTGCCGGCCACAGGCCCTGGGTATAGCAATGAAAAATATAGGCCACTGTCACCTGGGTCCACCACACATATAAAGCTCTTACAACTGATGAGATCACCTCAGTTTGTTAAATGCTGCAGTAACAAGATCTTTTAAGTTTTTAGTTGATAAAGTCAAAGTTAACCAGGCATTACAAAAACTAAGCAAAATATGTCTTTGTGATAATTATCATGAGAACATTATTTTGACACCAGATTATTCCTATACTTATTGTGGCTGTGCCAAGATACCGTACATGTACATTTACATATATACATGTAGGTCGATTACTGGTTAGAGACGTCCTTGGCAGGCAGGGCCCTACAAACCCATTCGAAGGCACCCTAGCTTGTAAATTGGTCATGAAATTCTACTACTGGGCCTTGGATGTCACACAAGCTTGAAACAGTGAATTCTACATCACAGATGTAAATGCAACGGAAGTCACCACACAATCAACAGCTCAAACCCGTCTCATGAATATTCATTATCTAGACTGGGATTATTTTCAATCCATGTTGCAAAGGCCCATAGATTAATGGGTTATGTTACCTGTCACCATGTCCATATTAATCAATTACCTTACAGTTGTCATTGACAAGACATTCTTTGTTGTTGACTGCCCCCCATGGGGCAATGGCAATGGCAGCAATTTGCTTCTTGTTGCCATGGGCAACCTGGTAATCCCTCACAGCCTCTCCTACGTGTTTCATCACCCCAGCGTTCATCCCGCCGGTGATGATCCAGGCACCTGGAGAGTTCACACAGGTGATGTATTTAGATAATACTGCAAATTCATTAATGTTTGCGAGGGATTTATTTGGCAAATTTTGCGACCCTTTTTAAATCGCAAACATACCGGTAAATACCCGCAAACATAATTCATGTGTACCGTGATAATTAACAAGATCTGAGTTAACCACAAATATTAATCCCCACAAACATGGTCTTGTCTCAAAAACGCAAACATATATTAATCCCTGCGAACATTAATGAATTTACAGTAGTACATGTATTCCACTGTTGTTGATATGAATTGCTGTACCTGCCGACTGTTCTTTAGTAGCTGTGCCAAATATGTGACATAAACTGTCAAAGTGGACCACCAGACTTGTGAATTCAGCTCAAATTTTGTGAACCGCCATGTAAGACACATGACTTGTCTATATCATGATTTTATTACAGTTGATATACCCCACTAGGTGCTTATTCCAAAGGTGTATAGGAGATCGTATGTGACTTGGTCATGCAGTGACCGTCGGCACCAGTTTTTCAGTCCTCGTCTTTCTAAACTCATGCATGACTACCGTAATAAGCAGGTAGTCTTTTAAAGTATTTTTATGGTCTTAACTTTGCTCATTATATGAGAGAGTCTATGGTAAATACAAATGCATGCACATGTATTCCACAGTATGCAAGAAATATGAAGCTGAAAAACACTTTGCCCATTCGGGTATATATAACAGTGATCCTCAGACTTTTAAAGAACTCTCAGAGAGGACACCCCTCTAGAAAGGACCAAAAGTTTTGGCAGTAAGTACTGTGAATACATGTGATGCTCTCTCGCGTGAAACGACATCTCTCTAATAAGGACAGAATTATTTGGCAAAAGAGGTGTCCCTATCAAAGGGAGACTACTGTACGGCATTCTGTTTCTATACCTGTGGTTTCTGCAGCTTTCATCAGGCCTCGTCTAAACACTTCCCGGAGTCGAGGTCGCATCGTGAAGTTTTTAGCGCCCCCTGTGACTGAGATAAGGAGGTTGGGGCTGCTCAGTTTCCACTGTGACATCAGCAGAGTCAGCATGTCATCCTCTACAGTCTTGTGGTCCACTCGGACAAACTGGATTAAAACAAAAGTAATCCAAATACAATGAACCGTCTCTTTAATAGTGCCATCATCACTCTCAAGAGAGATTTTGGCACAGCACTATCCCACAGGTGGACTGCATTGTATGTATGCATTTACATGTAGTTCTAAACAGATAAATTTTTACCGTAGCTGAGACTGGATATTGGTAGCTCTTTCTGAGCTTTCAGCCATCAAGTACTGGCCTTTTTCTGGGGTGGTGACATGATTGACTGTGACTAAACAACATCTATGCATACATGTACATGTAGTTCTCTCCCTCCCGATATCTCATCAAAGGCTACACCTGTATCTCTCTAAATGTGGCTGTAATATTTCGGCAAACAGGATAATATTAGAAGAGGATGGCTTTACCCACAATAGTTCACACAGATGCAGTACAGTTAGTGCAAGCCCACAGAACTCTACCACCGTTCAGTATCAAGCACTGTACAGCTTGAATGCTAACCCACAATATAATGCAGTGAAACTTGCATGCAAAAGCTTTTTGGTTCACATAAATGACCTTCAAACGCCATGTCCTTTATATAAATATGTCGACGATGGAACGTTATTTGAAATATGTTCGGCCACCTCGGTGTCATTATTACAGGAATCTGTCGA
>JAAUYG010166196.1_pt1 | contig 14234 bp, 13 predicted proteins | sample 7278091 | NCBI WGS metagenome assembly JAAUYG01 (sample SAMN14350201, study PRJNA611818) | marine sediment metagenome | isolation source: surface marine sediment (0.6m) | place: French Polynesia: Moorea | collected 2018-08
AAAATCGTCGGCCTCAGCTGTGTTGTTGACGGATCTCGGGGCCTACCGTCGTGGCCGCCTGATTCCGCAGGTGTCCGGATGCCGCCGCCCCCCCGCTGCGGTCGTTGTCGTCGCACCGGTTCCACCCCTCAAAGCCCCCTGGCCTTCGGCCGGATTGTTTTGACACTGCGATTTCAGGCGCTTACCTTCTGATTAGGCAGCCGATCACCGGACATCCACCCATGCCACCCGGTGCTTCGGGTCTTGATGTAACCGCCGAGCCGGAAAGGGGGTATAGTCATGAAAACAGCCCGCGTTCCGACAACCGGTCGGCGCATCGCCCGGTTTTGTATCTGGACGCTGCGCCAACAGGCCCTGATCGCTTTTCATATCCGCATCTTTACCTGGACGGGAACTTTTCTGATTCTTTTCCTGGCGCTGGCCGGAAAGATCAGTCTGGATGCGGCACTGCACGCCATCGTCATCAGTCTTTGCAGCATCGCGCTGCTGATCGGATTGCTGATCGCGGCACGGCGCCAGGGCCTGCTCCGCATCCACGACCCTGAAATGCGCGCCAGGGCCCATCAAGCCATGCTGCGCCACATCCGCGCCCGCCGTCTCACGCGTGGTGACAAAGCCTGGCTCCTTAAAAAACTGGGCCGACGCTATTGTGAATTGGGGCATTGTTGAGATAAGGGAAGAGCGCTGGTCGAGGCGTTCGAGATAACGCCTCCTTATCATATACTTCTCGCATCAGAGGCCGGATCCCGCGATCACCGATGGACCTTATCGAACTTACACGCAGGCTGATCCGATTCGAAACGATCAATCCGCCCGGAAACGAAGAGGCTTGCGCCCGTTTCCTGGGGCGCATGCTCGCGGATGGCGGATTCCGCGTGACTTACCACGCGTTGTCGCCGGGACGGGTCAATCTTATGGCCCGCTCGCCCGCCGTCGGCGGCGGAGAGAAGCCAACCGTCCTGAGCGGCCACTTGGACACCGTGCCGCTCGGTTCGACCGCCTGGCAATACGACCCCACGGGAGCGCATCGCGTTGACGGCCGAATTTACGGGCGGGGGGCCAGTGACATGAAATCCGGCGTGGCGGCAATGGTCCTGGCGGCACTGGCCGAGGGCGCCGATGCGCCGGTGACACTGATCCTTTCGGCAGGAGAAGAAACCGGTTGTGAGGGTGTTCGCGCGCTGGCGGCCAAGGGGGTGCTGGAAGGTCCGGTGCGTGCGCTGGTCATCGGCGAGCCGACCGCCAACTATCCCTTGATCGGCCACAAGGGCGCGTTCTGGCTGGAGCTGGAGGCGCGCGGCCGCACCGCCCACGGCTCGCAGCCCGAGCTGGGCGAAAACGCCATCGGCAAGGCGGCTGAAGCGATCCGGCGCCTGATGGCCATCAATTTCGAAAACCACGCCCACCCGCTGCTGGGGCGCCCGACACTCAACGTCGGTACGATCCAGGGGGGCATCAACATCAATTCGGTGCCCGACCGGGCCGTCGCCGGATTGGATGTCCGAACCGTTCCGGGGCTCGGACATGGCGCGCTGCGCGCACTGCTCGAGGAGTGTTGCGGTGATCTCGTCCGGTTCAGGATTATGGCGGATATGGAAGGTTTCGCCTCTGATCCACGGAATCCATGGATTCAGCAGGTTTTTGACCTCGCGGCGCCTTATCTCGATGAATCCCCGGTGCCGCGCGGCGCGGCCTATTTCACCGACGCCGCCCCTCTGGCGGCGGCTTACGATTACCCCCCCGCCGTCATCTTGGGGCCGGGGGAACCCTCGCAGGCGCACCAGACGGATGAGTTCGTGGTCATCCGCCGGATCGAGGACGCGATATCCATCTATCGGGCCATTTTGCGGCTATGACAGCCGGTCTGGCCCGAAAATCCCAGCGGACAATGGAAACGGCTGCAAACGGCGACACGGGCGCAGGACCGACGGCAGTCCCGCGTGAAGACGAACTGCAAAGGAGAAGAGCATATGGGCAAAGGCGACCGACGCAGCAAACGCGGCAAGATCTGGAGAGGCACCAACGGCAAACGCCGCCCCAAAAAAACCAACAAGGGCAAAGGAAAGAAATAGCCATGCCGCCGGTGGCGCGAGCCAGCATCACCCGTCGGCACCCGGGGTGACGTGATGGCAGCGATGGACGCTAAGCGACGCGATCGCTATCCGATAGTTCTCGATCTGCCGGCGCATCTGGAAACACCGGCCGTTTTGGTGGATCGGGACATCCTGCAGGCCAACATCGACCGCATGCAGGCTCTCGCCGACGGGTCCGCGCTTGTTTTACGCCCGCATGTCAAAACCCACAAATCGGTGCAGATCGCACGCTTGCAGCTTGCGGCCGGGGCCAATGGCCTGACCGTCTCAAAAGTCGAGGAGGCTCTGGTGTTCATCGAGGCGGGGCTGCCCTCGGTGACGCTGGCCTACCCGCTGGTGTCGGCCGTAAAACTCGATCGGCTGTTGGGGGCCGCCCGACGCTGTGGCTGCGATCTGCGGTTGATCGTGGACAGCATGGCGGGGGTGGATCTGCTCGCGGCGCGGGCCGCTGAGCAGGGCGCCCAGCCAGGTGTTTTCATCAAGGTCGACGTCGGCCTGCAACGCTGCGGCCGCAAGCCCGATGATCAACTTGTACCGGCTCTGGCGCAAGCTCTCACGGATGCCGTCGGCCTGGATTTCCGGGGGCTTCTGTCACATGCGGGTCATGCCTACAGTGCCGTGGACGGCAATGCCGCCGCCCGGACGGCGGAAGAGGAGCGGCTGAGCATGACCGCGCTGGCCAGTCGGCTGCGCCGGGCCGGATACCGCGTCCCGGAGGTGTCGGTCGGCTCGACCCCGACGGTGCTTGCGGCCCGGCGATTCGATGGACTTACCGAAATCCGGCCGGGCAACTACGTTTTCATGGACCAGACCCCCCTGCGCCTAGGGTTGATTCCCCCTTCTCGCATTGCGCTCAGCGTTCTGACTACGGTGGTCAGCGTCAACGAACGCTATGCCATTGTCGATGCCGGCGCCAAAACCCTCAGTTCGGATCGCGGGGCCCACGGCACGGCCGGGATCGCCGGCTATGGCCAGGCCTTGGTGTTGAAAGCCTCGGCCGATATGGAAGCACTTTTGACGGTTGGCAAACTTTCCGAAGAGCATGGCTTCGTCCTTAGCGACGGCCGATTCCTGGAGCCGGGCGACCGTCTCCAGATTTTCCCCAATCATGCCTGTCCGGTGGTCAATCTGACCCGGCAGCTTCATGTCTGGAACGGCAGCACGGTCGAGGCTTGGGCGGTTGACGCCGCAGGTTGCGTCCGCTAATCTGATTCGCCATAAACAGCCTCGGTCGATGGTCTGCGGGCGGCCGATGGCGGTGTGCACCCCTCAGGGTATTCCCACCAGGGCCGCAGCCAGGACGACCAAGCCAAACATGGACCCAGAAACCAGCACCTCTGATGCCATCCCGAAGCCGGCCGCCACCGTCATTCTTTTGCAGGACGGGCGGCACGGTCTGGAAACGCTGCTGGTGCGCCGCCGGCCGGGAAATGACCCTTTTGCCGGGGCCTGGGTTTTCCCCGGGGGGGCCATCGAGGCCGTCGACGGCCCGGTGCCTTCCAATCCTGGCTGGCCCCTGGCCGCGCGTCAGGCGGCGGTTCGGGAATTGCGCGAGGAAGCGGGGTTGAGCCTGGCGCCGGACGAACTGGTGCCGTTCGCGCACTGGACCTCGCCTCCGACAATGCCGCGTCGCTTCCTGACCTGGTTCTTTCTTGCGGCCGCACCGGCAGGTTCGATCCGCCTCAACCCCCGGGAAGTCGACGCTTACCGCTGGATATCGCCGCACAAGGTGCTGGCGGCGCACCGGTTGCAAAGCATGGACCTGTTTCCGCCCACCTGGGTTTCGCTCCATGAGCTGACCGCGGTTGATGCCGTGTCCCAGGCCTTGCGAAGGTATGCCCGGCGTGCACCGGCCGTATTCGCGCCTCGTGTGGGCAGCTTGGACGGGGCCATGTGTTTTTTTTACCAGGAGGATGCCGCCTATGCCGATCTCGATGCCGACCGACCCGGTCCGCGCCATCGCCTGCGGGTTCAGACGGGCAGGTGGCTGTATGAGCGCGACGAACGACAATGGCAGGGCTGAAGGCCGTCTCGGGGTGCGCCCCGCGCCTTCGCCGGTCAGGGCCGACGGTCGACAATGGGCTTTAATTATCGTCCTCGTGCTGCTGGCGGCGAGTGCGACCGCGGAAACCGGAAAGGGGACGACCATGACAACGATTGCGCTTCCCCCGCCGCGTACCGATGGCTCCCTGGCAGTCGAAGCCGCACTGGCACGGCGCCGCTCGGTGCGTAATTTCGCCGATCGACCGCTTTCCCTGGCGCAACTGGGTCAGATCCTTTGGGCTGCCCAGGGGATCACGGGCAACCGTTGGCCGATGCGCACGGCCCCGTCGGCCGGTGCCCTTTACCCCTTGGAGGTGTTGGTGGTGGCGGGTCAGGTGAACGGTCTGGCGGACGGGATTTATCGTTATCGACCGGGGAAACACGATCTGCGGCCCTTTGAAACCGGCGATCATCGCGAAACCATGGCCCGCGCCGCTCTCGGCCAGGGCTGGATGGCCCAGGCACCGGTAACACTGGCCATAACGGGTATCACGGCCCGCACGGCGGCTAAATACGGTCGGCGGGCCGAGCGCTACGTTTACATGGAGGCTGGTCATGCGGCCCAGAACGTTTATCTCCAGGCCCAGGCAGACGGGCTGGGAACCACCGCGGTCGGTGCCTTCCGGGACAACGCGGTGCGCGCGCTTCTGGGCCTGTCCGAAGACGAAACGCCGCTCTATCTCATGCCGGTGGGGGTGCCGCGGTGAAGCCCTTGCCGTTTTTTCATACCCGGCTGTTGGCCGCCGAACGGCGGTCATGCCCGCGCAGGAGGATTGAAAGACGATGATCGTCGTAACCGGCGGGGCCGGCTTCATCGGCAGTGCCCTCATCTGGGCACTGAACGACCGGGGGCGGGACGATATCCTCGTGGTCGACCGGCTGGGCACCACGGACCAGTGGCGCAATCTGGTCGGTCTGCGCTTTGCGGACTATATGGACAAGGCGGCCTTTATCGACGAACTGGAGGCCGGCCGCTTCGGGGAGACAATCGAGGCGATTCTCCACATGGGGGCCTGTTCGTCCACCACCGAGGCGGACGCCGACTACCTGATGGCGAACAATTACGGCTACACCGTCCGGATCGCCGCCTGGCGCGCCTCCCATCCGGCCTGCCGCCTGATCTACGCCTCCAGTGCGGCCACCTATGGGGACGGGGGGCAAGGCTACGCTGACGACGAAGACCGACTGGATGCCCTGCGCCCCCTCAATATGTACGGTTTCTCCAAGCACCGCTTCGATCTGCGGGCACGGCGCGAGGGCTGGCTGCAGGCCATCGTCGGGCTGAAGTACTTCAATGTCTTCGGACCCAACGAGGACCATAAGGGCACAATGCGCAGCGTCATCAACAAAGCATACCCCGGCGTGCGCGACAACGGGCGCGTCGCGTTGTTCAAATCCCACCGGCTGGACTACGCCCACGGCGAGCAGCGGCGCGATTTTATTTATGTCAAGGACGCCGCGGCCATGACGCTCTTCTTCCTGGAGCGTCCTGACATCAACGGGCTCTTCAATATCGGCACCGGCAAGGCCCGCAGCTGGAACGCCGTGGCCGGGTCGCTCTTTGCCGCCACCGGGCAGAGGGGCGCTATCGACTATATTGAAATGCCGCCCGAGCTGCGGGGTAAATACCAGTATTACACCTGTGCCGACACCGCTAAACTTGAGGCGGCGGGCGCCCCGGGTGCGGTCTACTCCCTGGAGGCGGCGGTGGCCGACTACGTGACAAACTATCTGGCCACGGCGTCGCACCTGACGCCGGAATGATGCGCCCGGCCGAATGGCCATAACCTGTAAGGAGTGCGATGCCGACCCTGCCCACCTTCGCCGATGTGCTGGCGGCCCGGAAACGACTGCGGGGCCGGGCCCACGAAACCCCGGTGATGACCTCGAGGGCCCTGAACAACCTCGCCGGCGCTTCGGTCGGTCTGAAGTGCGAGAACCTGCAGCGCATCGGAGCGTTCAAATTTCGGGGGGCCTTCAACGCCATCGTCCAGATCCCCGAGGCCGACCGCCGGCGCGGTGTGGTGACGTTTTCTTCCGGCAACCATGCCCAGGCTGTGGCCCTGGCCGGCCGTCTGCTGGAGACGCCGACCACGATCGTCATGCCCGCCGATGCCCCCCTGATCAAGCGCCGGGCCACCGAGGGCTACGGCGCCGAGGTGATTGTCTACGATCCCCGGCGGGACTCCCGCGAACAGCTGGCCCGGGAAGTCCAGGCGCGCCGCGGCGGCGTGCTGATTCCGCCCTACGACCATCCCGACGTCATTGCCGGGCAGGGCACGGCCGTGCTGGAGTTGCACGACCAGGGCGGCGACCTGGACGTGCTGCTGGTCCCCTGCGGCGGCGGGGGACTGCTGAGCGGCTCGGCGCTGGCGGCCCGCGGCGTCATGCCCGGCTGTCGGGTGATCGGCGTCGAGCCCGAACTGGCTGACGACGCGGCCCGCTCCTTTCGCAGCGGAGTCCTGCAGACCGTCGAAAACCCGCCAACGATTGCCGACGGCACCCGCACCCCGTCGCTGGGGTGTCTGACGTTTCCGCTGATCCAGGCCCACGTGGATGATTTCGTTACCGTTTCGGAGGCTGCCATCCGCGAGTCCGTGCGATTTGCCTTCTACCGTCTCAAACTGGTGGTCGAACCTTCGGGGGCGTTGGGAGTGGCCGCGCTCCTGAGCGGGGCGCTCAAACCCCGGGGGCGGGTGGGGGTCATCCTGAGCGGCGGCAATATCGACGGCCCCACGATGACGCATATTCTCCAGGAAGAGGTCGGCTGAGATGGCCTCGTCCGCATCCATGCAGCTGTCCTGCCGGCAGGCGACTTTCCGCTACCCCCGGACGGCCACGCCCGTTTTCGAGGATTTGTCCTTCGAGATGCCGGGACCGGGGTTCAACGCCCTGTTCGGGCCCTCCGGCGTGGGCAAGACAACGCTGGCCCGCTTGCTGACGGGGACATCCCGGGACTTTGCGGGGGAGATCCGCATGGACGGCATCGACCGCGTGCTCTATACCTACAATACCGAGCGGCTACCCGGCTGGTCGGCCGTGGGCACGCACCTCGAACGCATCGTGGCGCCCGGCCAGCACGATTTGCGGGATCGGCTGGTGGCGCTCTTCGACATGCAGCCGCACCTGGCATCGCGTTTCGCGCAACTCTCGCTGGGACAGAAAAACCGCATCAACCTGATCCGCTATCTGCTGCAGGATTTTCAGATGTTGATCATGGACGAGAGCCTGGCCAATGTGGACGAGCCGACCCGCGAGCAAATCATCCTCGGGATCAAGGATCTATTCCCGGACCGGTTTTTTCTCTATATCTCCCACAATGTCGTCGAGGTGGCCAAATTCTGCCGTCACATCCTGGTGCTGGCCGCGAAGGGCCGGGCCAGACCGGCGTCGGTGGTATCCGGCCGGGACCACAACCGCGACGGGACGCCGGACCGGGAGCGGCTGGAGCGCGCCATGCTGGAGATCGTCAATGCTGCCTAGGCGCATCGTCCAGTTTCTGATCATCTACTTTCTGGGGCTGGCCGGCCTGCTGGCCGTCAAGTACGGGCTGCAGCTTTCCAACTACGTGATCCCCGGGCCGGCCCTGATCTGGCAGACGTTTCAGGCCGAAGCCGTGCGGTATCTCAGGGACGTCCTCGACACCATGTCGATCGCCATCATCGGGCAGGTCCTGTCCATCTGCCTGGCCCTGCTGGTCGGTATCGTCGGCCGTCAAACCACGTGGTTCGGCTCCTTCGTGAAGGTGGCGGCCTACAACGTGCAAGCCTACCCCATCGTGGCGCTGGCCCCGATCATCTTCATCCTGCTGGGCGACGGGTTCCTTTCACGCCTCCTGATTGCCGCCATGATCTGTTACTTCCCGCTGCTTTTGTCGGTGCTGGGGATCATGGCCGAGCCCATCCGGGACATCGAACATTTCTACCGCATGACCGGACGGATGCGCTGGCAGCTGGAGGTCAAGATCCGTGCCTTCGAGAACCTGGGCAAGCTGACCACCGTGGTTGCCGGGAGCGCCACCCTGGCCATGGCCGGCACCATCGTGGCCGAATTCATTGCCGCCAACGCCGGAATCGGCTATAGCATCCGCATTGCGCTCTACCAGAGCGACCTGGGAAAAATATTGATCGCCCTTTTTCTGATCGGTATTTCGCTCTCGGTCTACCAGGGACTGCTGGAGTGGTGCGGGGCCTTTATCCGCCGCACCTGGGAGAGCAACTGAACGCGCATGCGGCCCAGGGGGGGGCCGGCCTGCCCCTGGGCCCCGGCTGTGCCATCAATGCGCGTTTGCGCGGACAAGGAGAACCAAGTGATGACGCGACATCGATATGCGGCCGCACTGACCGCGGCCCTGATCAGCTTTGTGTTCGTCGCCCCGGGGACGCTCCTGGCGGCCGATAAAATCAACTATCGTCTCAAATGGCTGTTCAACACCAGCGTGGTGGGGGATTTATACGCTGACGTGCAGGGGGATTTCGCCGATGCCGGCCTGGCGGTCACTGTCAAGTCGGGCGGCCCGGAGCGCGACGCCATCAAGGAACTCGAGCTGGGGCAGGCCCAGTTCGGCGTGGCCTCGGCCGACCAGGTCATCCGGGCGCTGGACAAGGGGGCGCCGGTGGTGGTGATCGCCCAGCTATTCCAGGTCAATCCCCTGCAGTGGATCTATCGCCAGAGTGCGCCGCCCATCAATGACCTGAGTGATCTGAAGGGCCGGACCATCGGCGTCACCTTTGGCGGCAACGACGAGACCGTCATGCGGACCCTGCTGGCCAAGGCCGGCCTCGAGACCTCGGACGTCAAACTCTTCAACGTACGCTACGACTACACCCCGTTCTACCGGGGCCAGGTCGACATCTGGCCGGTTTATCGCAACACGCAGGGCATCGTCATCGGGCGAAAAATGCAGGCCGACGACGATCCGGTCCGCTTTTTCATCCCGGCGGGGTTCGGGGTCAAGTTCGTGGCCAACTCGGTGGTCACCTCGCGGAAGATGATCCAGCGTGAACCCGATACGGTGCGCCGATTCATCCGCGCGCTGCTGGGTGGCTGGGAAAAGGCGCTGGATCCGGACAACAGCGAAAAGGCGCTCGACATGCTGCAGCAATACGACCGGGACACCCCCCGCGAGCTTCTGGAAGCGCAGCTCGCCATTACCCGCACCCTTGTCAAGCCGACACCCGACCTGGCTATCGGCACGATCGATGTCGCCGCCTGGAAGCAGACCGAGGCGATCATGCGCGATCAGAAGCAGATCGCCCAACCCGTCGGTGTCGAAAAAGCACTGCATTCGGAATTCGCCTTTTAGCCGGGGGGCGGGAAGCGAATTGGTCAATGTCGCCGGAACTGCTTAACGATGTATTGGACGCCCACGGGGGACGCGCCCGATGGGCGCAGGTCAATGAAATCCGCTGCCAAGCGCGCTGCGGCGGGTTGGCGCTTGCCGCCCGCTGGCAGAAGAACGCCTTCCGGCAATACGACGCGCGCGTCTCGGTGGATAGACCCCGGGTGCGTTTTAATCCCTTCAAAGGACAGCGGGGCTGGTTCACACCTGAAAGGGTCTGGATCGAAAGCCCCGCCGGTGATGTGTTGCAAAGCCGTTCCAGACCCCGATCTTTTTTCCCGGGCGGAAGGCGGGCCCTGGTGTGGGATGCCCTGGATATCCTCTATTTCGGCGGGTATGCCATTTGGAATTATCTCTGCACGCCCTTTCTGCTGGACTATCCCGACGTGCATCTGACCCGCGGGGCGGACTGGGAGCAAGGGGGGGAAACCTGGCGGCGGCTGGCCGCCCGTTTTCCCGATACACTGCCCACCCATTGCCGCGATCAGATTTTCTACATCGACGACCGCGGGTTTATCCGGCGCCACGACTACACGGCTGAAGTGATCGGCGGCTACGCGTGTGCGGCCCATTACTGTGACCGGCACCGCACGTTCGACGGGATTCTGTTTCCAACGCGGCGGCGTGTCCTGCCGCGCCGGCGCAACAACCGATCATCGCCCTTTCCGATCCTGGTCTGGATCGATATCGACCGTATCGAATTGTACTAGCCGACGGCCTGCACCCCGATGGGCGGGCCGCGTCAGACGGGGAGTCAAATGAATTCTGTACTCTGGGAATGGTGGCAGCATCTGCCCGGACGCATCGATCCCGTGCTGATCAGCCTGGGTGGCTTTCAACTGCGCTATTACGGGCTGATGTATATCGTTGCCTTCGGTATAACCTATTTTTTGCTTCTCTACCGCACCCGCCGCGACGGATTCCGGTACGCCCCTGAACTTGTTCAGGACATGATGGTCTGGCTCATCGTGGGGACGATTCTAGGCGGGCGGCTGGGTTACGTGCTTTTCTACGATCTGGCCTACTATGCGCGGCATCCGCTGAAGATCATTCTGCCCTTCGATTTTTCCCAGGGCTTCCGGTTCGTGGGCATCTCCGGCATGTCCTACCACGGGGGCATGCTGGGGGTGGTGGCGGCGGCCTATCTATTCGGCCGCCGCCGCGGCCTGTCATTCTGGGAACTGGCCGACTTTCTGGCGCCAGCCGTACCGCTGGGCTACACCTTCGGGCGGATCGGCAATTTTATCAACGGCGAACTCTACGGGCGTGCCACGAATGTCGTTTGGGGCATGTATTTCCCGCTGGATCCCACCGGCCGGCTGCGCCATCCCTCCCAGCTCTACGAGGCGTTCGGCGAGGGACTCCTGTGTTTTGCCATTCTGTGGTCGTTGCGCAATCGACCGGTCCTCAAGGGCACCCTTCTGGGGCTCTATCTGGTGGGGTATGGCCTCGTACGCTTCGGGATCGAATACTTCCGCCAGCCGGATGCCCACCTCATGTTCGTTCTGGGGCCGCTGACGATGGGGCAGTTGCTGTGCGCGGGCATGGTTCTGGGCGGTGTGGTCGTGGCGCTGATCGGACGCCGCATGCGTCGGACCGCCACGGCTTGAACACCGGCCAATAGGGAAATTGCGATCCTCGTTCGCGTCGTGCCATCCACAAAGGGTAGATTTTGGTTCAGGCTCCCGCTCTTCGGCGGGATTTCACACCCATTCCATGTCGATGGCCGGTGTGCAACAAACCGCAGTGCTTTTCATACCGACGGCGCAGCCGTCGTCGCGAAGCGACGCGCAGCTTAGGCGACCTCGAGGATTTCAAAAGTGTGAAAACGCAGACCTGGGCCGAAAGATGCCTTTTGGGGGTGGGTACTACCGCAGCACCACTTGGGCCTCATACCCCAGACGCCTCAAACTCTCCAGGGTTTCCCCGGCGTCTTCCTCGTTGTGAAATCCCCCGACCAGTAACCTGTAATGGGCGCCGCTCTCGCTTTCAGGCAGCCGGTAGGGAAGATACCCCTTGGCCAGAAGCTGGTTTTCTAAAGTTTCACCCCGGGGGTCATGCTCCGGCGGCAGGATGGCGATGGTGTAGGGAACGATGGTCAGGAAAGCGTCCTCGAAGCCTTCCGCGGTCAGGTCGTCACGCATCCGTTCGCCTTCCTCCGGACTGCGGAAACACCCGGTGTAGACGCGATACCAGTTGCCGGTGGAGCCCAGGCGGCTGACGCCGACGAAGGTTTTACGTCCCAGACTGGTGAGTTCGACACCCAGCTGAAAGGCGTCGTTTTTCTCCCGGTAGGATTTGATTTGAAAGGCATAGGGGTAGGTTTCCGGAGGGGCCGCTTCAGGCTCCGGGGCGGCGGGGGCCGCGGCTGCAGCCGCGCTCGGCGGCGCTTCGGCCGCCGGCGCCTCGACGGCCGACGGCGGTGTGGCGGGGCCACGCAGGGCCTCGGGGACCTGGCGGATGAAGGCGCCCTTGAAACGGGTGGCGTCAAGTGCGGCCAGGCCCTGGAGGGCGGCCGCCTTGGTGGCGTAACCATTGACGTAAATGCGGTACCAGATACCCTTGCCGGGGATATCCGCCGGGTGGCTGAAGGCCGCAAAGCCCTCACGGCGCAGTTTGGCGACTTCCTGCGCCGCGCTTTCCGCCGCGTTGACCGAACGGACCTGAATCGTAAAGACGCTGTCCGGTGCCATCTCTGCAGGTGGTGCCGGCAGGATGGCCGATGTCTGGGCCGGGTCGGCCGTCGCCGGGCCATCGGGCGGGCCGTTCGTTTCGAGGTCGCTGGTTTCCGGTCCCTCGGCCGGTTTCATAGCGGCCGAACCGGGCACCGGTTCGGCTGGCATGCTAACCGCCGGTGTGGGCATCTGATCTTCTTCGGCCGCAGTGGACGAGGATGGCGGGGGATCTCCGGCTGAACGGGCGGCGGACGCGTCCGAGCCGCCGGCCGACGGACCTGGCCGCGCGCTGCTGTCCGCCGTCCCGCCGCCGTCGGGCTTTTCTCCGACATTAATGACGACGGTGGCCAGGCGCGATTGGCCCACGGCATTGGCGGCGCGAAACGTGAAGCGGTCGCTGCCGCTGAATCCGGGGCGCGGTGTATAGATCAGGTGGGGAAGCCGGCCGCGCAAAGCGCCCTGGAAGGGGACCGTTTCGATGTCGTAATTCATCGGTAGCTGGTTGTTCGCTTCGGCCTCGAGCGTAATTTCCACCGGTGTGTCCACGGGCGTGAACAAGGTCTGGTCCATCACCCGGATCTCGTCAGGGGCCGGGGGCGAGGTGGCCTGGGCCAGTTGGACAGCAGGCCCCGCTGTCGTGTCCGTTGCTTCCGCGTCCAGGGCGGCGATGACGGCGGTGCCGGTTTCCGGTATGGCGTGATCGGTGGACCGGGCGTTTACGGGCTGCATCAGGCGGTCCAGGATTTCCAGTTTGCGGTCGAGATCCGTCACCGCGCTCACCGACTGGATGCGCACCGGGTCGCGGTAAGGCCGGCCGTCTTCAAAGCGGCTCAGGCGTTCGACATGCGGCCCGAGTTCGCTGGCCGCACCGTTGGCGGCCAGCATGGAAATCACGCGGTTTTCCATCGCCACGGCTTCGTCAAACCTACCGGCCTCGGCGTAGGCGGCTGCCAGGGTATCCATAAAATTGACGTCGGGGGTATGGGCGACGGCCCGCTCGGCCAGGGCGACGGCCCGCTCGCCGTCGCGCAGGCGCTCATCCGGAGACGTGGCCAGAATCCAGGCGATGTTGTTGAAAACCTCGATATAGTCCGGTTTGACGCTCAGGGCCTGAACATAATCGCCCAGGGCGCCGGCCGGGTCGCCTTGACGGTCGCGGGCGAAACCGCGGTTGTAGAGCGCTTTGGCCGAGCGCGGGTTGATAACCAGGGCCTGGCTGCAATCCGTGACCGCCCGGGCATATTGTTCCTGGCGGATATAAGCCAGGCAGCGGTTGCTGTAAGCGTCCACATAGCGCGGGTTGATGGCCAGGGCCCGGTCGAAATCCCTAACGGCCGCCGGGTAAGACGCCTTGAAGATATAGGCGAAGCCACGGTTGTTGTAGGATTTGGCCGACCCCGGATTGTAGGCGATCGCCTGGGTGCAGTCGGCGATGGCGCCGTCGTAGTCGCCGGTATAGATGCGGGCGAAGCCGCGGTTGTTCAACGCCTCGAAATCGTGCGGCACGGCCTCGATGGCCGCGGTGAAGGCCTCCACGGCCTGCTGGTAGCGGCCGTTCTTGAGTTCGACCAGCCCCTGTTCGAACCAGTTGGCGGTCGCCCCGGCGGCGAGGCCGCCCAAAAGGGCCCAAATCAGCGGAAGGGGTGCGATGAAGGCCGCGATCCGATTAGCTTCCCGTCGTGTTCTCATGATGGCCACCTAATCGATTCCTTTGCAATCGGGACGGCCCCCGACCTGATGCCGTTCGGGCTTGCGCCGATCTGGGTTGTCACACAGGGGCCGTCCCTCGGTCCTCTATAGTCCGCCCGTTGCGGCGTTCGTTCGAGAGTTGGAAGCGCCGCATGAAGCGGTCGTCGATAATGTGCTTGAGCCAGAAGGCCGGCCAGCCCCCGAAGGTCAGCCGGCCGCGATTGAGAATGCCGGTACCGTCGCCCATGTTCAGGATCAGGAGATAATCCTGCTGGGGGACAAATCGTTCCAGCGCCCGGCCCTCCAGAGCAGCCAAGAGGTTGTGGTGGAGGATGGGGTTCTGGCGCACGGCATAGACGCCCACCCGTGCCAGCGGTCGGGGCTGAAAGGCGA
>JAAUYG010308980.1_pt1 | contig 14232 bp, 15 predicted proteins | sample 7278091 | NCBI WGS metagenome assembly JAAUYG01 (sample SAMN14350201, study PRJNA611818) | marine sediment metagenome | isolation source: surface marine sediment (0.6m) | place: French Polynesia: Moorea | collected 2018-08
GGTCAGGCTTATCGTACTTTGTGCTTTGTCGCTGATTGGTTCATGGTTTGAGGACAGAACCAAACAAGTTTTCCTGCTTAAAAAGGTAACAAAAAATCTGGTACGCAACTGCAAAACAGCCTGCAGCCTGGAAACTGAATTCGGGTTGTATTTCACCCATTTCATCACTTTGGAACGCATTTTCTCCGGGCCTCACGCAGTTTCAGTACTTCCACCGTACTTCCTGCAATCATTCTCCCAGATCATATTGATTTTAAAATTACAGATCGTTGCTACAGGAACGAAAAGTCCCAATATGAAATTCTCACTGGGACATGTGAGTCATAATCAATAATGAACTCGGAAAAGTTTCAACAAATAAAAACAACAGTCATTGTGGTTGTCCTGAATTGTGTGAAAATCTTAGTGCCTTGAATTGCAGAGATTAAAAGTTCATTTGCTTGTTTCCATGTTTTGCCAGGTTGCCCTGGAAACGCATTTCCGCCCGTTTCGGGTCTGAGCACAAACACGATTTTCAAAATTTACTGCACTTTGTGAAACTGGCGTCTTTTCCTTCTGAAAAGAAATCTGCATACAGTCACGAGAAGGAAGACAGACAGACAGACAGACAGACAGACAGACAGACAGACAGAGAGAGAGAGAGAGAGCAGTAGCGGATCCAGGAGGGGGCCCTGGGGGCCCAGGTCCCCTTGCTCCCAAGATCATGCAGTTTTCAGGCAATTTTGGAAAACCCATATTTTGAGCAAATTTTAGGCTCAGGGCCCCCCTTGGGGTCAAAACTCCGCTGGGCCCCCCCCTGACCAAAATCCTGAATCCGCGCCTGCCACACCAAGCACATTTCTTGCAGGGACCGCCAGGGACGGGGAAAACGACGAGCATCCTGTGTTTAGCAAGGGCGTTGTTGGGAGCGTCATTCAAAGATGCTGTTTTGGAGCTGAATGCATCAAACGACAGGTAAGAGTTGTTTCACAACCAGTACATCATTTCCACGGCTCTTCAAGCAGTCTTTCCATTTGGCAAGTCTTTCAACACAGCTACGTTGCTTTTATCAACCAGACCTGTTTTGCCAAAAGATCTCCCTGTCTCCGATTGTGTAGCCCACATAGTTCTGCCCCTATCCGACAGCCTCTCTCTGAGGACGCTGTTGGCACAGTTCACAGCTGTTGGTGTTTGTCGTTTCAGAGGTATCGACGTGGTCCGAAACAAAATCAAGATGTTTGCGCAGCAAAAAGTCACCCTCCCCAAAGGAAGGCACAAGATTATCATCCTGGATGAAGCCGATAGGTTAGATTACACAAGCAGATTTTTGGGGAGTCCTTCCGAGTAAAATGTTCATTTCTTCGCAATATTGGAGACGAAGACGAAAAGTGATTTGCAAATTTTCTTTCTTCTGCGTTCCAGTATGACTGATGGTGCTCAACAGGCGTTAAGAAGAACAATGGAAATCTATTCCAAGACAACTCGCTTTGCATTGGCGTGCAATACCTCAGACAAGATCATCGGTACGCCAAAAAATATACCTCAATCTGATCGCATTCAAGTTTCTTGGTTCCCCTTTTACTTGGTTGCACGTTCCTCGCGTCTTTCCTTTCAGAACCTATTCAGTCCAGGTGTGCAGTGGTTCGCTACAGCAAGCTGGCCGATTATCAGATTCTGGCACGATTACAGGACGTGTTAGAAAAAGAAAACGTCAGCTACACCGATGATGGCATAGAGGCTATCATATTCACAGCACAGGGTGACATGCGACAAGTGAGCACAATCAACCGATACCGCCACCATGCTCCGGAGCAAGTTATTGCCCTTTGCAAAATTTGAGTGGCTGCGTGTTTGAGTTCCAGTGATTCTCCTTTGTAGGCGCTGAACAACCTACAATCGACCTTTCAGGGATTTGGCCATGTGAACAGCGAAAATGTTTTCAAGGTCAGTGAAACCGGTTTCATTGCTGAAACAAGGGGCGTGGGTGGGAACAATGACAAAGGCAATAGCGATGACAACAACGTCTGTGGGTCTCAACAAGCAGTGCGGCCTCAAAACGAATGGTGTGTGTTCAGTGAATTGAACATCGTTTTGACCATTGGCTATTTCAGGTGTGTGATGAACCTCATCCATTGCTGGTCAAAGACATGATAGAGCACTGTGTGCAGGGCAATGTGGACGAAGCCTACAAGATCATGCACCATTTGTGGGGCCTCGGTTATTCCCCCGAGGACATCATCACGATTGTTTTCAGAGTAGCAAAAAATCATCAAATGCCAGAATTCTTGAAATTGGAATTCATCAAGGTGAGTTCTTTGCGTGAATCCTGAAATGATTCCGAACAGCGTGTGGCTCTTGCGATTGTTTCGACTTTTCTCTGCCGTAAAAGGTTGGTTCCTTTGCCAAAGTTGTGAATAGCGGAGCTTTAACGTTTTCTCCTTTCGGTTTTCTCAAGGAAATTGGCTACACGCACATGAGGATAGCAGAAGGTGTGGAATCTCTGTTACAGATGTCTGGTTTGTTGGCCAGATTGTGCAAGAAATCTGCAGATCCAGCTAGCGAGGGCCCATAAGTGTTTACAACTGCTGTTCGGACAAAAATTCAAATCCAGCCAGTTTCTAGCGTCCATCGTCTGCACAATAAAAAAATGTAGCATTTCCAAAGTTTTCTGTTTATTTCTGGAAACGTGCAAAACGGTCGCAGTTGCCTAATACTGACAAGGTAGTGAAGAAAAGAAACGCAATCTACTTTCAAAGTGATCATGACGGAAATTGTCAACACAAATCATGACTGTGAGACTGATGGAAGTACAGCAGGTGATCCAGCAACTTCTGTACATGTGTGAAAAGTCTCGCGGCAATATTTCAACACGCCCCTTCCTGTTCTCAAAGTTTTTTTTTTAATCCTGGATAAACTTTCGCATCAACGCAACAAGGGATTCTGATCAACCCAGAATATTTGCTGACACTCAAAGACTAACACACAACACTAGCTCATCAAAAAAGGAATCGTGCACTTTGTCGCAAAAAAGGTTGTGAAATCGGGTGAAAACAAGGAAGAAAACGAACACCAATGGACAATTTCTAACACAAACGGAGAAAACCACACCGGCATTCTCACTCGAGAACGAGAACGTCCCTCCAGCAGGAAACAAAAGACATTCTGGAAGAATCGTCGACTTATGTGCGAACACACGAGAGAACGACCAAGCAACATTCGTGTTGCCCGAAACCAAAAAGAAATCTGTTGTGTCGCAATCACTGTTCATCACTGGAAGCTCCGTGCTCCCCAGGCATTTCCCGGGCGCGCGCTGACTGATACGACTGAAATGCTGACGACGTTGAAGGCGACAAACCGAACGGGGGCGATGTGCCGTCAATGACGGTCGCCTCGTCTGCCAGTTCAGTCGACGACACGCTCGTTGTAGATGGACTCACTGGTATTGTTCGTCTTCTCCCTACAAGGACACAGGAACACAATTTCCACCACTGACTGGCGACCACAAGATGCTTTCAAACGATTTCAAAGCAGTCGGCTTTCTTTTGTTCTTTGCAGCTTCAAAACTAGGTGGGAAAATTCTGCAATCGTTGCACGGAACCTGTGCAGTACCTTGTTTATCACGAGACTGCGCAGCCACTTCGCCCTGTGCAGGCCTCTCCAGTCGACTCACTTTGTTCTCCAACGTCAATATCTCCGCCTGCAGTGTGATCTGGATGGACTTCTGACAAGTGTATTTCTCTTCCAGTGACTGAAACAAAAGGGAACTTTTTTATGACAAAGAAGTACGTCTGATGTCGGACACTGTAGACCTGCGTCACTAAAGACAGAATATAATCACAAACCTGAACCAAAGCAGAGTGAATCTTGTTTTGGTTTTCCATCTGTTTCTTCAGCTCTTCAGTGATCGCTTCCTGAAAAGGAAAATGTCGCGTGTTTCTTGAACTAGTAAGACTTCACTGCAGTTCTTGTGCTCTCGACAATTGAACTTTGTCTTAGTTTTGAAGTGGAAACGTTCTTTCCATTGTTGAGGTGAGTGCATACCTGTTGCTTCAGGGCTTCCTCTTTTTCCGCGAGCTTAGCTCTTGTGTTATCAAGCGCCACTAATCTTTGGTCTGAAAGCAGCCGCACCCCTGAAAGCCATGTTTGTTGTCAACACAATATTTTTCAATTAACTGCAACTTTTTGGTACAACTGTCCATCGCAGCTTGTTGGATCGATCACAGCTAATTGGCACAAAGCGCATGCACCGTTTTGCACAAGTGTTCCTTACCTTCCAGCTCTGCTCTGAGCGATTCTACCAAGAATTTGACTTCTGGCTGGACATTGTGACTTTTGGACACGTCCCCCAATCTCTGCTGATACCGCTGTTGGAGTTCTCCCATCAGCAACAATTCTTTGTTCAATCGGCCAACCTATAACAAACGTATTCAAAGGAACAGAGGCATTCATCATCAGGAAACAAAGACGTCTTTGTTTTGGTCTTGTGTTTTTCCAAGTTATTTGTCACGTGAACACTTTTTCTGGGAGAATATACCTGATTCTGCAGTTCAGCCGTTCTGGAAGCCTTGATTCTGAGACTATCCAGCTCTTTTTTCTGCGAAAATAGTTCAGCTTCAGCGCATTTCAATTCCTGCAAGAAAAGAAAGGACCCAATGAGTGCAGGCATTTTCCTGTTGTCAATTCCTTGGTTTCAACAAGCAAACAATCACTTCACCTTCGTCACGTCAGCATTTCTTTGCCTTTCTGCTTCAAGTTCCTTCCTCAAATGCTCATTCTGCTTTTTCAAATTTTCCATTTCTTGTCGGGAAGCCCTAAAAAACCAATTCCCAAATGAGTGTCATCTTTTCAATGAAACAACCGCGAACACACGCTTCTCAGTGAAATTTGACGTGATCGAACTGCAGAAGTCGATGCGTCCGCGGGAGCGAATCACGTACTTCTCATTTGCTTTCAGTTGCGCTTCGAGCGAGTCTTTCTTTTCTTCTTCGTCTTTCGTCCTTCTGTGCTCTCCCTTCAATTCTTTCTGCAGACTTTCCAATGCTTTCTCTTGAAGGTGCAGCGTATCAGACTGAAAACAATCATTTCAGATACGGTTCGTATCCGCAAATGCACAGTGTTTTTCCGGTGGTATCTTTAACAAGCAGACAGGAAACTTTACCATTGCTGATGCTTGTTCCTCCAGCAACGTGTTTTTCGCCCTGTAGGTGAGAAGTCTTCTGTTTCTCTGCGCGTGGAGCTGTCGTCTGTTCCGCTCATAGAGAAGCTGGTTGTGAAGCAGCATGATCTGTCCTCTGAGGATATTCACCTCGTCTGCTGGAGGAACACCTGCCAAGGGAGTCTTCATCAGCTCAAAAAGTTACCAGAGAAAGAACAACTTTCCAAACTCAGTCACGAAACACTTCGCTGTTTCAAATTAAATCTTGATATTTCAAAATTGCTCAAGAATTACAGAGGCATTCAGACCATTGTTTCAAAATAATTAAAGGGCGTGAGGCATTTTGCAATTATATACAGCAGAACACAAATTCGGGGCACCTCCAAAGTGAGTCCAGTTGACAGTGTCCGTGCTTGGCAAGGGAATCTGACTGAGCTCCTTCGCATGAACGTCATTGCCAAACTCAATGTGTCTATCCAGTAAGTCAGTAGGCGAATACCGTGTGAAGAGAGGTTTGTTTTCTTCTGCAAGAAACACGCAGCAATTCTTCAGCTTTTTGACAAACAACTTTTTTTCTCACACATTTACCAGTTTCCTTCTTTTCTCATGCTTGATATTTTCACAGCTCTTACCAGGTGAAGATTCCTTGGCACGTTGTTGCATGATTGGCAAGTAAGGCAGAACTTCCGGAATGAATTCCAGGTATGGATACTTAGATGCCAAATCCGATTTCATTTCCTCTGCAAAAAGAGAGTGCGATTTATGTTCAGTTGTGTCCTTCACCCAAGGTTTGTCAACAAAATCGGTTTTGTTGTATGACATGTCAGACATCACTGCACCAGCAATACACCAGAAACAACGCGACACACAGACAGGTGGTTACGGTGCCACACGTACCAAGATACTCAGCGAAACTCTTGGTGTTGACAACTTCTGCGGGGACGCACGTTTCTACGACTTGTGTGGCGCTCGCACCAATGCCAGGCAGCGCAGAGTCCTCAACTTCTTTTCTTGCAGTCGAAGACCTGAAATACAAAGGCGTTTGTCAGCGTCAAGGCTGCAGTCGAGGTCCATTTTCCCTGTGAGCCTGCCTTATTTATTTGTTTGTACCTGATTCTGGACAATCTGGACTCTACGGAAGCTTCCGTGTCCTCTGCCGTCTGTGCGTCACCTTCCGCGAGGTCCGGACAGGACGTGGCGCGCGACACCGTCTTGTTCTTCGCCTTGGGTTCTCTCTGCGCCGTCATACTGTTAAACTTGATCCTGTTCACCTGTCAAGAGACGTAGTAGTTTCGTCTGTGAGTAAGCGTTCAGGTCGGGAGAATGCAAGTAAGAGAACACATTTGGAAAATTTCATCGTGTGTCGACTTGCGTTCAATTGTGTCTCTGTAACAAGTCTGAATCCCAAGAAAATTCAAATTCCTCTCCTCCAGAGGCAGGCGGCTTTCCAAAATCTTCCTTCACAAGTGTGGGGGATGATGTTCCAGAAATTCCGCTCAAGGTTGAGTGCCACTAAAATTTGCCATGAACCATATCACAAAATCTCACCTGCTTCATGAAAGCTTTCACAGACTCCGTTGTCATTTCCACTGATTCTGGTATGTGAGACGGGTGATCATCCCCGTCCGATTCCTCGGATGCATTGTCCACATCACCAGTCAGCTCAGACACTTCCGCATCTGCAGTTGGAAAATATTCGTTTCTCTAGACAGACCGAAACAACATGTGTGCTGCCCATTTCTGATTGACTCCAAACGCAGAAAGTACAAACCTTCATCTTTGTCCGGCGGCCCTGTGTTCACATCCAAACTCTCAATGAACTGAGACAGGTTCTTCACGGACGGTACTGACGGCACAGATGCATCTTCTTGCGACGACGTCTTTTCCTGCAGAGAAGTGTCACAAATGTCAAGTTCAGGTTGATAAAACACCATCAAAACAAATCTCAGAATTGACATCAAACACACACTCTTGCGGAAAATTGCAAACATGAAGGTGAGCTTGTGGAGTAAGCAACAGTGAAAATTTCAACAACACACTTTGCACACATGTAATTCTCAAAATCAAACATAAAGCGGTGCACAGGATGTCTTAGCCTTGAGGTTTCTTTGTCATCACCTACTTTGGCATCTTCACAGCTTGGCCCGTCGAAGGATATCTTCCTGATGGCTTGGGAGCGTTGCACACCGAGGGGATGGTCAGTGGAAAAGTCGGGTTTCAAGGGAGATAAGGGAACACACTCCTCAGCTTGGTTCGCCTCCCCAAACTTGCCAGAGAGTGACATTGTCATGTGTGACAAGCGCTTTTGCAAAGCCGGTTTGTTTCTGTCAGGTGTTTGAAAAAACTGCAAAGGAATCACAAAAAAGTGTGCAGCAAACATAACATGCACATGGAAGTCACTTGTGTTTTGGTTTTTGGTGCAGCCAGCAGCAGATTGGAAACCAGGAGACAAGCTCTTAACTTAAACACACAATTTGTTGCAAGGTTCCAGACTCTGTGGACGATTTTTTGGTTGTCTTAATGTTGAGAAGATTCACAAGCATGAAAACGTGATCCTAGTAAAGCAAGTCGTGAAGAAAAACCCAAAATTTTCAGCGTGATCAGTTAAAGGGAGAATTTTACATTTGAGAAAATATAAATCCCTCCCTCTCATTCAAAACATGCACTTAAATTTCAAGTCCAACAAACAGCAGTACAGTTCTTGTCATTTGACACAAACCTTGTCCCCTTTCCCTTCCATTTGATCGTCGTGTGGAGTAGCCTGACTGCGGTCACTGGAAGGAGTAAACGGACAGTCCAGGACATTCGGTGTGACGTGTGTACTGTCTGCAAAATGGAAATTCGCAGTGCAAATGAAGTTGTATTTCGACAAAAAATAAATCTATGATGTGGCCAAGCGAGTACTGGTATCGCCCTTGGAAGGAAACACGACTAGTTTGAAAGGATTTGTGAGTGAATTGCAACAACTGTAAAGATGATCCCACGGAAAAACAGCAGAATGAGCGAACTTTGTGGCCAAAAGAAAGCAAACAAACCTGACAGCAGCAGTTGACTTTGGTGCTGGTCAGACCCCGATAGGTCGAAGGTCTGTGTTTTGGAGTTTGGGGGAGGAGTTGACAGACCACACTCCACGGACGGGCTCCAGAATTTATCCATCTGGGGTGTCAATATCAGTGGCTCCGCTCCAAGCTTCAGAGGTTCCACTTTTACTGACAGCTTACTGGCATCTGCAAGAGGGTAATCCACTCAATTCTGTTGGTCGCTTTTTACCATTCAGACGCTTTCTTTCCAAGAAAAAGGCTTTTCCCCTGTCGCACCGAGTTTTGTTCAGAGAACATTTTTGCCTGGCATTTTCCCCATCTGCTCCGTAATGGATACCGAATTGGTGACGCAGTGTCTTAAGATGCGCGTGAAAAGCCAAGTTTACCTGAGGTGAACTGCTTTGGTGACATAACAGCTTGCTCGAGTCTGTTCGCTTCACTTAGGGGCTGAGACTCTATTCGTGGCTTGGCACTCACTTCACACGTTCCTTCGTTCAGGTCCAGAGATAACTCGGCGCACTCGACGATGATGTCATGAGTCTCTTTCCTTTTCCACCTGTGCGTGACATGTAAAAAAGCACCGGTAAATTTGCGGTAGTCTGTTTCTCATCGATGTGCGTGTCGTGTGTGTGTGTGTGTGTGCGCGCGATCCAATTGGGTTGAAGAGAATTGTAGGGGAATAGGGGACAAGGGTGATTTTGTCCGAGACTGCGCGAGACGACAGAATGGGGAGTTCATTAAGTCTCCCTCGTGAGAGGCGCGACTGGACACACTGTTCTGTTACGATTACCTTTCTGGTGTAACTTCTTTGTCTTTTGTCGTTACAACAAGCAGAGGATGCATCCTGACCTTCTCCAACATGGGCTGAAAGACAACTCAGAACAGTCAGTACAACAAAGCAACACTTGGCAAACACTGATTCATGTTCATGTAGTGGAAAAACGAACTTTGGAAACTCCCTGCAATCAATCGCCAAGAAGAGACACAATTCAAAGAACGAAATTTCTTGCCCAACAAATGTGGACGAGTTGACCAGTCAACATAAGACGAACCTTTACAGCTTTGTGAAAAAGCTCCATTTGATCTGTCCTGCAGTACTTTTCCCTCAGGTAGGTGAGCAGGTGGCATGGATACATTCCATAAAACCTGTGGAAGAGGCAGTAGATTCCAACTTGCAGATGGAGCAAGTACACGTCGTGCACACCACCTGCGAAAAGAAATGGACCCAACGTTATTATTTCGTGCGACGAGGACAACAACAAACAAGAAAGTTCTTTGGGAGTTCAAAACCACACTGCCATTTAGCAACAAAAAATCTTTCTCTGGTGGTTTGTTCTGTGGTTAGCACAACTGTCATGGCGTACAGAAACCAAGCCATTTACCGGGCTTCCTTGCGTGGAATTCCACAAGTCGAGCAAAAATCTCAAAGACATCAGGGAGATAACTGCGCATGAGAACTGGGGCGCAGGGCAGAAGCATCGTGATGGTGAGAACGCCGCTCATCAAGATCTTCACGTCAGTTTCCGTCTGAAACATCGCAAACAATGTTTTGTGTTGTTCTTGCATCAGGGAAAGGATAGCATTTATGAACGGCACAAAAATAGAGCTACAGTTTTATGAAACTGACTCTACCATTTGCCAGTTTGCAAACACAAGTTTTCAGCCGATTTGCAAAAAGAGACAGCTTTAGATGAAAACCTTCATGATTTTGATGAAGTGCGACATGAGTGACTGGTGCCGAGTTATCTTGTGAAGCCAAGGTGGACGTTTCAAGACAAGTTTTGCCAGCAGATCAATGCTTTGTAGTTTGTGACTGCCTCGCAAATGATCCATCAGTCGGTCAAAGAAATGCTGAAAACGAAGAAAAAAAACGCACATAATTTTGCGTTGCTTTGGATGGTAAATTTTTCAGGAAATCATTTTCGACTTCCGGGAATAGAAATGCCATACCTTATCGTGAGGCTCCCGTACACTGGCTATGATCTCGGGCACTTTCTCAGATTTGGATGTCACATAGGAATCAACCAATCCATTCAGTAGCCAAACCTCTTTGCCTGAAAATTCATTCAACAGAAAAAAGACATCGTGAGCTTCAAAGAAATGTGCTTCGCAACAAAGAAACCAAAGGTGCAAAGGTGTTTGTCAGCACCGTGCTGCTTCGTGTTTAGCTGAAGCAGCGCGGCCAAAAAAATGAACGAATGCTTTCCTGCGCAGTGCAATGTGCTGTGAAATAATTTCTATTCTGAAATAGAAATTCTCTTCGGAGTGCTTTACTTCTCTGACAAACCATGAGGCAATACCGTTTTGCAAGTTTTCATTGATGAGTGCCTGGGTGGCTGTCACAGTCTTGATGTCATCCGACTCAAGGAGGTCGATGAGATCGGCTCCGTCCACTTGACTAGGCGCTGTCATCTCGACAGTTCAGTGTTCTCTGCTTGTCCCTACTTGGGTCTGCAAGACAAAACAGCACATTCGTTGCAGGATTCTCCAGACCGTTTACCGGTAAGTTGTTCAGCGTGAACTAGCCTTGAGGCAAACTCCGCACCCCTGACATCGGCAAACAATCCTGCTTTAATTTCTCAGGACTTCAAGTGCATAAATCTTATCAGCTCAGGCAGAATTGCCCTCCTTTCTCTGGCAAGAATCCAGAATCATGCTAATGGATATAGATCTACATATACAACTCCAAAACTGCATCCTTGTCAAGGATCTTAGGTCCACAGTGAACTTCGAACCCAACTTTTGACAAAAAGGCACTGTAAAATGCAAAGGAAAAATGACGCTTACAAATCTATTTCTCACGTAGAAAATTCATACAAGTGGTTGGAAGTGATTCACTTCACACAGGACCCCAATGGCAGGGGGAAAACATCCCCATTGTCCTGTGCATTGTTTCGCCTTGAAAGCACCGAACTCTCCCAGTGAATCAGCGGGCACTGCGCAAAGGTGTAAAAAGACCCGTGGTTCTAATGCGGCAAACACAAACGCGCAACTCTCCCGCCATGGAATCGTCATGAGGCGAGCCACCGCAAAAACTAATTTGCACAGAAATTTGCAAGCAAATCTTTTGATGTTCCCCTCCTGTACGAACACTTCCTTTTGCTTAGAACTATGTGTTCACCAGCATCTTGGCATTTGCGAGTGGCTGCGTCCTGTGCGTGGCATGTCAGTGGGGGGGGGGGTGGCACATCGGGTTCTCACACTGTTTTGGTTCTGAAATATGCCCGTGTATACAGTTCCTTTTTTCCATCCAAAAAGGCACCAGAGGTCCCATTCGCTCCCATATGAAGCGTTTACGTGTACACATTATCTGTTGTCTATACACCGCAACACCTTTGGGCAATTTCTTTTTTTTTTTTTTTTTGTGAAGACACGGATTCAGGGATGACCCCAACACAAGAAAAAAGTCTCTGTCAACTGTCAACAGCCCTGTGGGTACCACCCCTCCCAGAATGAATAATTTTAAATAAATCTTCTCAATGCTGCATTGTTTTTGTGACCCCATTGAAACTAAAACTATAAAAAAAAAACAAAAAACGTTGGACCCCATTTGAAAGCCCGAGAAAACTTGAAATCACACGTGTCATGAGAAAATAAATGTTCAGCGATCAAACAAAATTGTTGTATATAAGACTAGATTTCAGAACTTCGAATGCTTCTCCTTTTCTCTTCCGGTTCAGATTGCCAATCGTTTCAGATGAAAGCATGCACACTGAAGCAAAGCCAATCTATTGACAGATTTGACCACATTATTCCGCAGTATTATTGCAGGTCTAATGGTGCGTTAATACTTGTTTTGTAATCAACAGGCAGCAAAAAGCTTTCAAATATTGACAATCAAGATCAAACAAGGCAAACACTATTCCGCAATGGAAAGCTTCTGTTTCTGCCCTTGCTGCCTCGCAACTGGAGTCCATAGAGAAAACAATAGTGATGTGTAAAATCAGGTCTCGCCGCAATCATGGCTGTCAATCACGGAATAAGGTTCAAATTGTGGCTTTCCTGTGAGCTTGAGATCTGTTTTCATAAAATGGTCAACAGAAACCAGAAAAAGCACGGCACGGCAGCTGCTCCAGAAGTTCACCAGAAGGACTTGTTTGGGGGTTCTTTTTTTCAGCCCCTGTATCAAAGTGAGATAAGATGGTAATCTAGGCCTATTCCTACAAAATGGCCAGCTTTCCAACTTTTGCGTTGTTTTGGGTTGTCCTCAGTGTGGCATGTGGGAGCACCTCAGGTCACGACGGATTGCCAGAGAGAATCATTGGTCATTTGTTCAAGTCTTTCTCCAAACTGGATTTGCCCAACAGAACTGGGCCAACAGAAGTCAAAGTCGGATTTTACATCAATAACATCGGATACATCAGCGAAGCTAACATGGAGTTCCAGGCAAATTTCTACTTCCGGCAGGCCTGGAGTGACGAAAGGCTGAGGTTTGACATGGAAACCCTGAAAAGCTGGAATGACTCTGTTTTGTCGGAACTGACACAAGAAGAAATTCCTGACCGCCTCTTTCTCCCTCCAGAGCATATCAAACACAGCGTTTTCATCCCAGACATATTTTTCAGGTGGGCCAATTTCAGACTCATTGCAAAGCTTCAGAAATGTGCTATCAGTAGACATACATTATGTACATGAACAACAAGATTGTGTTTTCTAGTTTTATGCGTCTTTTCTCTTGTGAGCAGAAATGGAGATTCGTCTGCAATGGATGAAGAACGGATATCGCGCCACAATGCCATGTTCACCATCAAACCAGATGGGTCTGTGTGGTTTGTCAGGTACGTGCTCAGGTAGTATAGAAGAACATTTTCTCACCTGAGTAAGAATTGGATGCCTTGCCAGGCTCCCCTGGAAAGTCGCATTGGTCGCGTGGTTTTTGGGGTTTTTTGGCCTGACCTATGCAAAGCCTGTCTCTCACACAATATCCTGGGTGTTGTTTCTTTTAACAGGCATCTTCACACCACATTTAACTGTCCAATGAAATTGCAAAAGTACCCATTGGATACACAGATGTGTCCAATAATGATAGAAAGTTTCGCACAAACCATGGACCAAATGTACTTCAAGTGGTTGGACAGTCCCATCGACATCGACCCTGCTGTGAGGTGACTGAAATTTCATTTTTGACTGAAAAAAAACTCAACGCACAGAAATAGAACTGTTTTCCTGCACCTGGTGTTCTCACAGGATTCTTCTTCGTTTGTAGGTTTTTGAAATTTACCATGAAAGATCTGCATTTGTACGACTGCTCACAAAACTACACAAGCGGAGCCTATCCGTGTCTGGAGGTCAGACTTCTTTTGACAAGGGACCTTGGATTCTGCTTTCTCCAGGCATGTATAATTCAAAGATATATTTTGAAATTAATCAGGTCTTCAAGAGGGCCTTGGGAGTCAAAATTGAATTTCAGTCCCCAAGACCTTTCTGACAGTCTTTTCTGTTTGTCTTCGCAGGTCTTTCTTCCCACGTTGATTGTAGTTATTCTGTCTTGGTCTGTCTTTTGGGCGGACATGGACTGTGGTTCTCAGGTCTGTTTTTTTCTCCCTTAAAAGAATTCGCATCTGAATCTTATTCCAAACTTTGGACATCAGGGAAAACACGAAACAAGAGGCATGTTCCTCAAGAGAGCACCAATGACCTTGCGACCAACACGAACACGAAATCAGCCTCGTAATAAACGAATTCTCAATTTGAAAGTTTTCCCAGCAACAAAATTTGACCAGGAAGGTTCAAGTACTTCAGTGCATGGTGGCAAAAAAACAGACCCTTTTCCCAGGCTGAACAATCCTGTCATACAACAATTCTCGTTTCCATAAATTTTGTCAAGACTTGAAAACTGTTTTTCTCTTTCATTCTTTGTAGGTTGGTCAGGAAGTCGTCTTCATTCTGACGATCACAGCCTTGAACATAGGAACGAACGAATCTTTGCCGCCTGTTTCCTACGTGAAGGCGTTGGACATTTGGTGTTTCGCCTGTTTATTCATGGTTTGCGCAGCTCTTTGTGAATGCATCTTGGTGAGCTATTTGAAGATGGATTGCGAAAAACCTCTGTCTGGA
>JAAUYG010059452.1_pt1 | contig 14231 bp, 12 predicted proteins | sample 7278091 | NCBI WGS metagenome assembly JAAUYG01 (sample SAMN14350201, study PRJNA611818) | marine sediment metagenome | isolation source: surface marine sediment (0.6m) | place: French Polynesia: Moorea | collected 2018-08
ACACACACCACACACACACCACACTGCCTTCAAACACAAAAATACAAAAGCACAAAAATACAAAAACACAAACATACAAAAACACAAACTTTGCACCTGCGCGGTTTTATGGCCTGTAGCAAATTGCTTAATTGCTTGACATCAATGACATCAATGCTGGTTGAGCCAGCCCATCTAAAGGAGGGTGTAGGTGCTAAGCAATTAATTTGCTCTAGGCCACAAATCTAGGCCAATAAAGTTTTTGTTTTTGTATTTTTTTTTTGTTTTTGCATTTTTTGCGTTTTTGTGTTTTGTTTTGTTTTTGTATTTTTGTGTTTTTGCATTTTTGTGTTTGAAGACAGTGTGTGACGTTTCACAACACACAAACACCCCTCTTCTGGTGTGTGTGTTTGTGTAGTCACGCCTGGGCCATCGTAAAAATAGCCTCGACCACGATTGTTAACATACATGTAGGCCTATAAGGTGGTCGCTTCTCTCTCTCTCTCTCTCTCTCTCTCTCTCTCTCTCTCTCTCTCTCTCTCTCTCTACCTGATTCTTATCCAGATCCTGGTCTATGAGCTCGTTCTCTCCCTGCTCCTGGAATGTGATGATGATCAAGGCAACGAAGATGTTGATGAAGAAGAACGGGAAAACGACGAAGTAAACAACGTAAAAGATCGCCATCTCCATGCGGAAGTCAGGACTTGGCCCCTCGTTTTCAAACGTGGAGTCCATAGAGTGTTTCAGCACGCTAGGAATAAAGACATTTTTATACGTCATAATAAAGTATTGAAAAGGGGTTGTTGAAAACCTTTCGGTTGACCACTCACTGTGCTTAGATTGGTTACTTCTCAAACTGGTTACTTCTCAAACTTCTCAAACAGGTCAGGTCCCGGTTTCTGGAAATTTCGCAAGCCCAGAAAGTAACTTGAAATGAAACAAGGCTCCCGCTGCTTGGATGAGTGATATTCCTAACATAATTTAGGCCTGACATAACATTTGTGCATAAGGATATCGATGATCACTTTATGATGAATAGAGAAGGGTTGGATAGAATCTGATGTTGTAATCTAATGTTTATATGTATTATGTAAGCATGTAATTGGTCCTATGAAATATACATGCAGACATGCAGCCACTTGTACATTAGTCGCCTTGCTAAAACATTATCTGTCTCGTACTCATTATAAAAATAATAAACTTCAGATCATTCTAGGCTGTCCCCTGTCAGTATGAGGATGGCCAGCAGTGATTTGTCTGTCTGGCCATTGCTAACGTTAGTGCATCCGTGGATTACAAATAGAAGTAAGCAGTAAGGAAAAGGCTGACAGTGGACAATACACGTACAGGGGCCAGCCCTCGCCGGTTTGTACAGTGAACAGGGTGAGGATGGCGTTCGGAACATCATCATAGTGAAACGCCCACTTCTTCCACTCCCTGCCCCTAACCTCTGGAAGCTCCTTGCCGTTGGAATACAGAAAGTACTGACCCCTGAAACGGGAATAGACATATGATCAGCGTGCGTGAGCAACTAACTGTTACCTGAAAAGCCTTCGCTTTTTACTCTGTGGTAGTGGCAGTCGAAGTAGCAGCAACAGGAGGAGTAGCAGCAGCAGCAGCAGCAGCAGCAGCAGCAGTAGTAGTAGTAGTAGTAGTAGCAGCAGCAGCAGTAGTAGTAATAGTAATAGTAGTAGTAGTAGTAGCAGTAGTAGTAGTAGTGTAGTAGTAGTAGTAGTAGTAGTAGTAGTAGTAGTAGTAGTAGCAGCAACAACAGTAGTAGTAGTAGTAGTAGTAGTAGTAGTAGTAGTAGTAGTAGTAGTAGTAGTAATTGTTGTTGCTTTTATTTTTTGTCAGATTTCATAGAATGCCTGCAGATGTTGGCGACCCCTGGGCCAAGCTTAATCATAAAGGGGCGGTTTAAGGTTCAGCACTAAGCAGAGCTGTGATAGAGATAGCAGTGGTAATCGAAAAATAAACATTTAAAACATGTTTTGAAAACTAAGAGCTTACTTGAAAATAATATTTGTCACAATGGGTGTCCCATTTTATATTCCCATCTAAGTTTGCCATACGCTACGAAGAGATAGCTGATGTGAAGCATGGGTCTCGTGAGCAAGACAAACATTACAGTGCATGCAGTGAGGTCCAGCTTACTGGCAGTCTTTCTTTAAGCTTTTCGAAGCATCCGTGCAGTAGAAGAAGCGACCCTTGAACAATTGAACAGCAATGACAGCGAAGATGAAGTGGAAGAGGGCGTACACGATGAGGATGTTGACGACGTTCTTGAGCGAGTTCACCACGCAGTCGAACACGGCCTGGTAGCGGAAGGAAGGTAATGGTACAAACAACATTTTGGTTCCTGGGCTTTTTGCATACATGAACATGTGGTATGGAGCAGAGGGTAGTGCGAACCCGGGAACTGTTAACTACTTTACGAACGCGCCGGTGATCAGACGCCAAATCTCGCGATCCACCAACCTGCAGTCAAACGGGTTAAGAGTAGTGCACACAGTCATGGAACTGCGAGTAGGCAATGCATGTAGTTACCTTAATCCACGGTGGACACTCTCTTATGCAACCCCCAAAATCTTTACTGCCAGTACTGCATTTACTTCTCTCTCTCTCTCTCTCTCTCTCTCTCTCTCTCTCTCTCTCTCTCTCTCTCTCTCGTGAAAGGCCACCTCTCTAATGTGACCAGGATTTATTTCAAATTGGGTGTTCTTATTAAAGGAGGGGAGCATTCCAGTGGGACTATGAAAATTGTCTCAAATTTTTACAGGTTTGAGACAAACGGTCAGAGGTCTTTATTTCCTAGGCCCAAAAGACAGATTCCACTCTATACGAACAAAATCATGCATTGTCTGATTTGCGATCAATACAAGGTGTGACATTAGTAGTGAACTGGCACTGGAGACATTGACGGAAGAACATCTTACTTTCAGCTTAGGCACTCTGTTGATTGTTTTAAGTGGCCGGAGAACTCGAAATACCCGCAAGGATTTGATGGTGTTGAGCTTCCCAGCCGAACCCCTGTCACTGTAACAGCAGAAATACATTAAACATTAAACCGCGGCAACGTACGTTTGGAAAATTGCTTTGTAACTTATCAGTGGGAAACTCCAAACTGTCACATAAGTGTGCCATTGGGTTATAAATTAGCAATATTACTGACAGAAAGGTGAAACTGAGTCTTTATTTACTGGCTTAGTATATATCTGTAGTAGTAAGACGGACTGTTATTGTATTCAAAGTGACACGAGGATACTTTACTCACGGTACGGTACCCCACAAGCTAAATACAGATCTACCCGAAGCGCTACCCCATATTGTATTTGTTATATTTACATCTAGGCTGCCATGAAGCGTGTGATTGTGTTGGTGGGGGTGGGAAATGGTACAAGAGGCATCCCAAAGCCTTGGACGGTCGCACATAGGGGACAAAAGTCGAAGGGGAAAGTATGGAGCCAAGCCAATGTAACCTCTGCGCGACAGAGCGGCTAGGAGCAGTCGTGTAGTAATCACAGTTAACAGATATGATGGACCGCTAGAACTAGCTCATATTCTAACAAATATACATTGCAATTTGGCTAATCTATCAGGCTCTACTGCCTAAGGCAGACATACATCCAAGACAGACAATTATTAACGTATGTCTAACCGGAATACCGAATACTCGGTGTGGTAGATCGACCTCAGGCTATTGATAACAACAGGGATCGTACCTAGTAAGTAGTGGTGATAGTGCTGATATCAGACTAAGTAATCTTTCCTCCACAATATCGTTTAGTTGTATCTAGTGCCGGTGAACTAACTTTGGGTGGAGCAGCATTTAGCGGACGTGAATCATGCAGCGATTGGACTTGTCTAATTAAGCCTTCATTTAGTTCAGAAATCAGCCCTTTGCATTCATATAATTTAAAATTAACATATTAATTCGCAATTCGAAAAATGATTCATTTATGTCGTTATGATTATTTCAGAGATATGTTGGTGGAACTACTGGAAATCATGATGCAACACCAAAACATCAGACGTTTCCCTTATCTCTTGCTAAAAGGGCTGAATTCTTGTTTTAACGAGACAATTCTCACGCTAAAACTGTCTTGATCTAGGTGACTAAAGTCTTAAGAAGCACCAGTGTATATAGGCAGACATTTTATCATAGACAGCGAGAGATAATTACCAATGTTCCACAGAATCGGATGGAGATTCAAAACACGGCTCACGAAAGTCAATACACGAATGTTTGGGTATGGACATAGTAAATTTCCCTGGGAAATTTCCACAACGATTTGTAACAACTACAGTCAATGAGTCTGTGGCTTTAAACCAAAAAGACAAGGAAAATTTTAAAGAATGTAATTATATGACAATCTCGTGTATTATAATAGCATCATGGAAAGAGCTGCACAACTGAAATTCTGCACTAAAACAGGTGGAGCCATTTTAGAGACAACCACCCTATTATTTCTTACAGCACATTAGAACAGTTAAGCAAATTACTGAAGATTTGATAACTTAACCTTTTGATGAATAGAAGTGAATGTCGCCGGAATTCTGAAAAATTATATACTAAACCTACCTTTCTACCTGTAAGTGAAGCAGACTACATCTGCTCACACGTTGTCTTTGGGACCCTGAATGTAGAATTTTCTTAGTAACGGAAATACTCGGGATCTTATACTTACACAAAGGCAAAGGCCACCAGGGCTCCGATGACGACTACAGCATCTAGTATGTTCCACACATCCCGGCAGTAGGATCCAGGGTGGAATATAACACCCAGATCAATCACCTAGAACACAAAGAAATGTGGCAATTTAGCGTTGGTCTTGCAGTGGAGAGTTGGCCGAGCGATACGATAGCCTGCGTGAATCCATTTTGGGGCACAGCAGTGTAAATAATATACTATTTCCATACATTTTGTTATAAATTAATAGAATAGGAATGCTAACAAAACAACTACCAACATATCTCTGTTTTAAAAGTTGTTGCCGTAAATTGCATATATATCAAGCAACCACCATCAATAGGAATCAAGTAACAGAGGCCGAAGATATGCATGTGATATACCTTAAGCAACATCTCAATTGTGAACACTCCAGTGAACACATAGTCAAAGTAGTTTAGGATGTCGTTTCTGAAATCGTTTTCATTAACAGGGTTCTCAGCTGCTAATGCTATGCTGCTGGCACCAATCACTATCATGATGAAGAGGTCGAAGTAGCGAAGATTCACCACGAAATGACAAAACCTCCTAACCCTGAAAAGAAAGAGTACTACAAGCGTTTATTTTGGCCTGCGTGAAAGCTTAAGATGACAGCCAGGTAGTTTAAAGTACACATTGTGTTAGCAAGGCGAGATTTTAGTTGCAGGAATAATTTTTCTATCACAGTACACATTGTGTTAGCAAAGTGAGATTTTAGTTGCAGGAATAAATTTTCTATCGTACAATGGGGTGTAAAATTTACTACTCGAGGCGAAAATAGGCATCTCTTAACAGTGAAAGTTAACAACCAGGTACTCACGGATTGGTGGGTCCAAAGACGAACATTGAGCTGTATGGAAGCATCGGTTTGGGACCAGAAAAGGCTTCTCCTTCGGCGTCGTCACCGTCGTGGCTTCCTTCGCCATCTAACATGATTAGATGTAGTAATAACTATAATATGCATTTGTTATGTATCGTTTACATGCCAAACATGCAATCACCCACCGCATTCCTACAAGTATATACACCAACACCTTTACTCCTCAGCGGAATATACAACCCAGACACATGCTATAGGGCGTTACCCGCGAGTAAAGCTCCCTTTGTGTATAAATGAGCCCAATGTTTCACTATAGCTTTTATTTTGTGCTTTTATATCTGTATGTTTTTAACTCATTCGGCTCCAAGGTTTTGGCAATATAGAGATCGAGAAGGCATCTCCTGAACAATGAAACATTGTCTGGACATGTGACATTTCTTCTATTAGTAATAGTAAAGTATTGTTGCACATGGTACATGCTGATACATTCAGATTACTCTTACACCTATACCGCTACACTATCTCATTAATCATAGTGACACCTTCTTTTTGCAGCCATATAAACCTTGTAATTTTTATGTATATGAAGACACGAAAGACACAATGCGCGTTCTGTCATTATGTATTAACCGATAATGGTGCAAATGAGATTGGGGTGGAAATACATCCACTACATCAAAGATGGTGGTACAATTTTATCTCAAAGATTATTTATACAGTCTCTGATGAAATTCCCTACTACAACTACTACTACTACTACTACTACTACTACTACTACTACTACTACTACTACTACTACTACTACTACTACTGTACAAGTAGTGATGATCATTAACTACAATACTGCAAAAGATCACACACGCTGCATTGAGCAGTAGGTGCAGGAATAAAAAACTACTTGTTCGTGAGCTATTAAGAGGTGCAAAGGTCATGCTACTTAAAAGTATAGAATATTACATATGCCAAACATCCCATGTAGATTGTATAGGCTGTAATCAGTCACAAAGTGGGCATTTATTCGACTACTATTGCTAAGCACAATCACGTACAAGTCAATCCCTATAGGGTTTTGAATCCATCCAATAAATAACACGTATTTCCTAAGCTTGTCTACATAAGGGGAAAACAACCACGTTCAAGCAAGTTATAGTCTATAATCCTTACTACATATATAACTAATTTTTAAAATACTGAACACTAAACTATATATAATATAGACATACATGTAAGTAGATGTATTGATGCATATGTTTGTGAGACTGGCATGTTTATGAGGGTTGTTTATAAAAAAACCTCTCCCTTTCCACCATACCCGAGTCGGACTCATCTCCAGTTCTGTCCACATTTTTGCTGCCTGGTTCTGCAAAAGGAGGTTTGTCCTTGCCTGCGGCAGGGCTCTTGGTATTATTGTCCGTTGTCCTGCCGGCCGTGCCTCCGCTGAAAGACATGCTGGGAATGCAAGGCGAGTCGTATTATGGAGATAATATAGACAGAAACCAAAACGCTGCACAACAGACGAAATAAACCGGGACAACACACACAACGAAACATGGAAGGGTAAACTTCAGCTTTAAATATGCATGGTCTTAACACATACAAAATGTGTCACGAAATATTAATGTTGCACAGAACTGCATGACGTATATTTTCCTTACTGTTATTGGCTGTCATCATTAGTCACTGATCTCCTAAATATTCTCTTTCTTCCTCTTTCTTTGGCTTACAATGCTTCTACATTCGGTTGATATTTCCCTCTTTCATTCGTTCCGCTTTCCTTCGATCCCAACCGATTCATTTGTAAGTAAAGCCTGTTCATAACTTACTAGCTGAAATTGCCTGTTTTGGGATCCTCGTTGTTCTGGGGGGATGGAGGACAGATATTGACCATCGGCGGGTCTATGGTCCCTGGGATGGCCGCTAGGTTGATGGGAAACATCAGACCCTGGGGCTGGCCTTGGGCGGCCATGGCCTCAGCTGTCCTTTGCTGAAAAACAATAGTGCCACTAAGTCACTAAACAATAATGCCACTAAGTCACTAACCTCTGTCACTGGAAGGCCTTAGGTTTTAGGAATGCTTTCAAGCCATGGGATATACAAAAATTTAAAAGTAATTCAACAACTCGTTACTCAATTCAATTTCCATTGTATATTTCCTTTGTTACGTTATTGCATGGCATGTCGTGTTTACTGTTTTTATTACTTATCATTTTGTCAATTCAATCAATCATTAGCTTTGCTATATTGCGCCATTCCAGAACTGTGCTCATGGCGCAATTCAACCATACGGTTGCAAAGGCAAATAAAATCTGTTCTGGTCTTAACCACAGTTGTTCGTGTACAATGGGAGCCTTAACTAGACCATATGATGCCGGCCTGTTGCGCCACCATCGTGGTATACGATTTAAAATTAATATAGCACTAGTGTGTTACATGGATTCCAGGCAATGCATAATGCCAAATTGGCAAAAATCAAAGTTTGCCAAAAATAACTTCAACCAAGAAATTTAAAACGCACTTTAATATTTGCTTGGGGTAAACGGTGTCCTACTTTTGCATCTTCTTCCTCCGCAGCTTCCTCTTCGGCAGCCGTCAGTTCCTGGGCGTTCGCCAAGTTGTCAACAGCGATAGCCAAAAACACGTTCAGCAGAGTGTCTTAGAAATGCAACTCAGGAAAATGCACCTTGAAAGCGTCTGAGAATACACGTTACGTCGATAAAATTATGACATTTATATCGGGCCCCAAAGACTCATGGGCATCAGTTATTTAAACTGACACTCTCACGCGTGGTGATAAAAGAAAGCAACAAAATATTTCCCACTATATTGCCATTTACCTGAAGTTATAACTGATGCAGATGTCCTAATATTTCCGGAAACTTCCAGTGACGCCGAGAACCCTGAATACAAAGCGATTTATCAACAAAACTTTGAGACGCTAAAGCTCTCATACATCAGGTAAATACCGCACGAAAAGACACTGTCTCTTACAATTGTATCAATTTGCGGAGAGGAACGATTCACAAAGGATACAGTTACCAAACAAAACCAGGATGATGAAGTATGAACAGAAGATCATCCCATTGTTCTCCTTCTGGGATTCTATGCCGTTATACATCACCTCGTTCCAGTCCTCACCCGTCAGAATCTGAGTAGAGAGGAGGAAATACAGATTCAGTGGTAACACGTAACCAGAGGTCATGAAATCCTTTTCTTTTTTTGTGCGATATTTTAACTCTGTTGCTAGCGAGAGAAGCCATGATGCCTCAGGTTTAAAAATTATCGTAGATTGACTGCTTGGTGCTTTACCGTGTTTACGTCCGGATGTATGAAGATCACATAGCCGACATATAAAATAACTTTGATATAATCGGTTGAAAGCCACCGGGGATCGAATTCTAACGCCCTAACCATCAGGCTAACAGGGTCCCAGGTATCAAGTTTTATTGTGCCCCGGTTTAGTGTCTTGACTTTGATGTGGCAATGCTAACGTGGTAACCTGGTCATGTGAGCCTTTTTCCGTCAACAATAATTTCGGTGTTAAGGCACTCCATCCTGCTACGCTGCTACATTACAGTAAGAAAGGTATATTAAGATCGTCCTCTGAAGCTATGTTATTAGCAAAAATAACTATCAAAATCAACGAAACGCAATGATCGTACCTGGAACACCGTCAGCAGTGCTATGGGAAACTTATCGAAATTGCTGGGTGGTTTGCCATCGGGAAAATTCCATCTGCAAAATAACACACAATGCAATGCTACAGTTCCAACTGAGGATCAAATTAAAAATACTACAGTGTCTGAAATGTATCATCTTCAAACATTCGCAGCTTTATATGTAAAGGTATTTACACTTAACAATACAATGAGCATCGGCATTAATCTGATTATAGGGTTGGATGATGTACATATATGTTACACAGTTACTTTGATACAAAGTTACAAAGCAAAGACTCGGGCAGTTGTGTAAATAGGAATGTGCCAAGCTACATGAGAATTGCCCATAACCCAGGTCACACAAACGTATCATTCCGACCATTTGTCAATGAAAGAACAATTCATTGCTAGGAACAAATAATATACGTGTACTACACGAACAAATATCGCTGCTATTTTTAAGCAAGTAATTATCTATAGAAATGTTTTTGGGTTCAGCGGGTAAGTTAATTTTTCTCTTTTCTTTCGCCTGAGGATACTTCCAGTGACGTGTGTGAACTGGACAAGTTTACATTACTTTTAAAAGAACTTTACAAACCACAACCACGGGAAATAAAACATGAGCTATGGATAGGGAATCCATTTTGTGAAACGTCCAGTGTCAATGGGGATCCCTTATTTGTCAAAATATAAATTTAGTAACTACTAAGCAATAACTGTCTCTGTTCAGTCTCTACGGGAATCCCTTATGTGTCAAAATATAAATTCAGTAACTGCTAAGTAATAACTGTTCCGAAATGTTTTAAAAAAATCAATATCCAAAGCACCCGTTATAACACGTCACACGCCTGTACTGTATAAAGCAATCCTTGCCGGGGTGAATAGACACAAGGCAGGGGTATTTTGTTTCAGGGACACCTGGGTCATTTACACCAATGGACTATAAATACCGACTTACTGTTCCCGTCCACAAAACTGCATACTGAATGCATAATATTGTCCTTTAATTGGCAATTTCAACATTGACAGCTTCAACATTTGCATGACGAAAAATCCACAGTACGTAGAATGCATCTCAAATCACCTTAATTACACAGACTATTAATTGACCTAGCATGAGAAATAGCCAGCATTAGTTTCTTACACTTAACACGTTTAGTGCAAAACGTCTATCTCTTACCGACTGTAGTTTTGCATTAAATAAATGATACAATTCCATCATTATTTTATACAGCTTGACAACTAGATAGGATCCGCACGAGTGCCGTGAGATAAGATATTGACACGTTTAACAAAATTTAATCAACGTGTATCAAGAGAAACCGATGTAATTTCACATAAAACAGTTTGAAAGCTAGTTTCTTGACAGAACAGAAGCAAACCCGTTTCGAAGAGGGAAGATATACAATGTCATAAGGCTGAATGTTAATGACAATATCTTTCCAAAATAGCTTAACCCTGTTGCTTAAGTTCTTTTCTTCCCTTGCATAGTTTCGTAAACTGTTTCATAACTTGCATCTGTGGCAGTTAACCGAAGCTACTTACTCTCCTCCGAACAGCTGCATACCCAGCAGTGCGAAGATGATGATGAAGAGGAACAGCAGGAACAACAGAGATATGATGGAGCGCATGGAGTTGAGCAACGAGATGACCAGGTTCCTCAGAGAGGCCCAGTACCTGAGGAGACGGATGGCTTGATGAAACTAGGGATCGATATACAGACGTCACAAGAAGACTCAGGCATCCATATCAAACCCAGTTTGGATCATACAGTTAGCTCAAATTGATAGTTAGCACAGATGGGAGGTGTATTTATGTAGGCTACTTTCTATGGTAGAGGGTTTGGTTCTAAGTCTTATTGTGTGTATGAGCACCATATACCAACACAATCTATACCTAACCGAAATGGTGTCCTGCAGTTTGTTTGTTTTTTTAATCTCTATACAAAATTAACAGTGCCGATATTTAAAACCGATAACCTTTCGTGCCTATGTGCACATTATATAAGTATTTAACAATGAATGGTGTGGGGTGGATAACAAATGTAGCCATCTTTAGAATGGCGAGGGCTAATTTAACATATCTACTGTAATTTATGTTATAGCATATGGGTATACTCGACAGCACTGGGGTTCTATTACACTGGCAGCATTATCAACGCCCTCGATACTCTGCATTTTAGTGACACCAGAATAGTTCTAAAATAATATTACCTACCGCATGATAATTAAATACATATTCCACAAAACACCAGACTATGCAAACTCAATTTTAGTTGTCCTGGTATAAATGCTGCATACTTATAATTATATTACACCGAAACTGTATTAGACTACATATAGATCACATATGCCAAGCTCTGTGCATTTATTTGTGTAAATACATCAAATAATTAAAGGTAGCGCATATGCTAACACGAGGTGAAGACCTTTCTGGACATACACCTACAATCTTTTTGTCATTTGCTTTCAGATATATGACTGATTTTTACCTGGTAACCTTGAATATCCTAAGTAGTCTTAAGGCACGGAGAACACTGACACCAAATGACGTATCCGGGTTATACTGAGTCCAGATCACCTCAAACAAACTGCCCACTATAACCTGGAGTGAGGGTCACGGGAGGTTCGAAAGGGAGTCAGCGGGAAGGATATATTATATTATATTATATTATATATATATATATGGACAAAGATCACATGACAGTGGAGCACCTGGAAAACAAATCTGTGCATTCACCCAACACTTGTGTCGACTACGTCAGATTGAACTGAAAATCACGGGATTAAGGGCTCCCGCTGTGTGTAGAGTTGAGTAACGGTACAACGCAAATTTTCAGCGATTCACCACCGTATACTTGCACCACTAGAGGGAATTTACAGCAGGGCTTCCTGTGGCAGAAGGGAAATTGCTGAGCAGAGAGTAGCGCGAGCTAGAAGCATTCTAAATCATCAAGAAAAAATATAACACAAACTAAAAGCTAGGAAAACCAAATGAGAAAGTGGCTCTTAGATCTTAAGGTTTTAGCTAATTCCGTCAAAAGGGAACACCAACAAGTGTAAACGGACCTGTCTGGCTACAAAAATCTACTTGTCCGAGTTATTCTACGGATAGAATTTATTTTTATTTATGATGATTCAGTCACCAACCAGTCACAAAGTACAAGAAGACAGACTGACGTATTTATAGGTAGGGTAGTAAAATAAGGAAAATATGACACAGATTAACAAAACTCAAGCGGAGGGAGAATTCAAAACAGGGTTACGTGGTCAAACGGAAAACAACAAATTGACGACACACGGCTACGTCATGCTGTACGTGTCTTCCGATGCCGTTTACTATTCAGAAGTGTTAGAAATTCCTTGTGGCAGATATTTTTCAAATGTTCTTTTTCCACTGTTTCCTTTTTTTGTATTAAATGCTGTAAACCTAAATCAATGTGTAATAGTGGTCATGAGTTTCGTGCTTTGCGTAGATGATGAAGTATATCGTCTTTGAAAAACCAGGCTGCGTGGGAGAGTTTTGTGTACATACTTTATATTATTTGAAGTCAGTAATGCAGACCGAAACCGAGGAAGGGCTAACTTGAACGTTGCACTGTATGTGCATCTAAATGTCACGATTTCAAGTGTGGTGTAGTGGCTACTGCTATTTCGTCATGTAAGGGTGAGTGGCCTGTAGATATCTGGTTCGCTTCACTGAAATAAAATGTCACTACGATCTAGCGTTATGTTATTACTTGCCTGGTAACTTTGAATATTCTCAGCAGGCGTACCGCACGAAGAACACTGACGCCAAAACTGGCATCGTCCCTGAATACGGCCCAAACCACCTCAAATATGCTCCCAACTATCACCTTCAGTAAAGCAAGCAAACAGCAGAGATCAGGCAGAAAGGCAGGCGGCTGAGAATGTGTGATTGCAGAAAAGGAAGAAAAGGATGAAGCACGAGGCTACACCCACGGGCCAGTGGGTTTCTGTTCAAAGGACTCCAGCTGTTATTACAGCAAGGGTCCCTTGAACATTTTGGAGCCTATGTTTCAGTTTTGTACATGTCTTTTGAACAGTACTTCTATTTTTATTACGAACCCCCGTGGCGTGATTGTCTCGGGCTGGGGGCTGGGGGTCGAGTGGAATTAGTCTTGAAATGCCCCTGCGTGTATGTGCCTGTGTGTGTCTGTTAATAAAGTGAAAGTCTAATTCATGGTCACTAAGATTTTGAAAGTCAATATCTCTTAAAGAACCGAGTTTAGGACACACTAATGTACCATTAGATTTGATATTGATATGTGACCTTAAAATATCAAATTTCAAGGCTCATTTATCGTAAAAGAGCGGAGATAGGGCCTACACTACTATTACAAATAATAAGTCATCTATGGAGAGCCCAACTACAACATTAGATTTGACATTGAATTACATTGAAAGGTCAAAGTCAAGGTCATTCATCTTTTGAGGGCTGAAAATGGGCTGCGTTTGGACGAATATTACTGCTAACACCCATGAAAAGTCATATGGGAGGAGTCTGAATGTGTCATTTAGTTTGACATCATGTGACCTTAAGAGTATTCATTCATATTTCAAGCCGTCATATCTAAGAAGACTAGGGTTAGAGCATACGTTACTACCGAACACGAACAAGAAATCTTATGGGGCATCTCCTACAGCACTGCTATATATCAATATGATCAGTGTGAATGACATTGAAAGGTTAAACACAACCTTATCCATTGGCATTACCCTCATCCGATATTTCATATCGTGGGTAGTTTAGAGCGTTACAATTTTGTGTGCGGGAGGAGTTTTCCGATGTCCCAGTGGGCTCTCTCGTTATTCTTGCTATTTCAAAAACTTAACTTCCTCTCCAGAATTTTCTCATAATTCTATGCCCCATTTACTCTCTTATACTACTAATATATATGGAGATTCCATTGGTCAGACATCTAAAATTCATAATTATGTTGTGCCGTCCAAATGTAAATAATGATGGAAGAGCTGGAGGTTACATTAGTTAATACCAGTAAGGACATAAACATCGTTATACTTTTCTCCTGCATACTTTTTCCTTG
>JAAUYG010197784.1_pt1 | contig 14230 bp, 11 predicted proteins | sample 7278091 | NCBI WGS metagenome assembly JAAUYG01 (sample SAMN14350201, study PRJNA611818) | marine sediment metagenome | isolation source: surface marine sediment (0.6m) | place: French Polynesia: Moorea | collected 2018-08
ATGTCCCTTTTATGGAATACTATCAGATTCCATTTGATAGGTGTACCATAATATGTCTATGTAGGATACATAGAGCATAAAGAACCTTAAAAAATGTGAGGACTGTTGTGTCTGCGATATTATGCATCTAGTTGTCAGAGTAGATAATTGTATTGAACTACGGATATATTGTAATGAGAGAATTAATGCTATAATTTGTTCACAATCATATTAGATCACATGTTAACAAATCTGTAGTTCAGGCTAGTTTTCAGTTTGAAATTCTTTCAAAAGCAGATAAACTGGAGAACTTACCTTTAAGTTAATTATCGGAGTTCCATCAGTAAAGCTTTAATAAAATGAGGTATTATAAGTACATTCATTGTATTATGACTTATTATAAGTACTTGTAGTCGATCCTATAAAGTGCACATTGTTCCAGGGATCTGTGGCCTATGTTGCTCAGCAGCCCTGGATACAGAATGCAACACTCAAAGACAACATTTTGTTTGGAAAGTCCGAAAAGGATCCAGAATACAAAAATGTACTCGAGGCTTGTGCCCTGAATCCAGATCTGGAAGTTCTGCCAGCTCGGGATATGACAGAAATTGGAGAAAAGGTAAAAGAAGATTCTGAGGCTGTAACTTCTTTCAGCTTCACGGTCAGTTATTTCAATAAACTAAGGGTTTGGCAATGATCTTGAAATAATGGGAAAAAAAAACATTGTGCTTCAGGTCATTGCTCATCGTAAGATAGACCTGCTTCCGTAATGAGCATGATGATATTGCCTGAAATCAATAATATGGATAGTAAGAGTACTATGTGCATAGTTAACGGAACACCTACTTGTAAGATTCTTCCAAACATGGTATGTGAATTTTCACAACCCAGGACTCACTTTGCCCGGTTAGTAGCATAACAATGAGAAACCATTTTCCACCTGTGTGTTTCAGGGCATTAACCTGAGCGGAGGTCAGAAACAGAGAGTCAGCGTGGCCAGGGCTGTTTACTCTGACTCAGACATATACCTACTGGATGACCCTCTGTCAGCCGTAGACTCACACGTCGGCAAACACATCTTTGATAATGTTCTGGGGCCTAAAGGATTACTCCAAAAGAAGGTATGGTCAAAGTTGTAAAGTCTAGATGAATGAAAAATTTAAAGTACGAAATATAGACAAGAAGAAAGACAAAAAAATGAAAAATTAGCAAGAACTTGCCTATGGACATTACTGCTGCTTATGGATAGTACTAGATCTGAATTATTTGGAAGTTTGTAATGATTTAGCATTATTGTCTAATGTGTCATGTAAATAGCTACTCGGCATTTCAAATTTGCAAAGTTACTAAATGTAAATTTTTCACAATAGCCATAACTTTGCTGCAAAAAATACTTATGATAGTTATCACAATTCTAGTTCTATTATGTTGTGGCATTTTATACTTCTCCAAGAAATAGGATAATGTGTTCAGGAAGTTTCCCCTGAAGTTTAAAATGTGTGTTAATTGCCTTCTAGACACGTATCCTGGTAACCCACTCTCTAAGTTTCCTGCCCCGTGTGGATCGTATCGTGGTACTAAAGGAGGGACAGGTGTCTGAAGTGGGAACGTACCAGGAACTCCTTGACAATGATGGGGCCTTCGCAGAGTTCCTGAGGACATATCTTACTAGTGAGGAGGAGAAAAATGAGGAAGAGGAGGAGGACGAGGAAGGTAAGAATATAAAAAGGGGTGTATGAGAGAAATTTCATCACTTGTAGGACTGACCCCCCCCCCCAAAAAAAAAGTCCAGGATTAAGAGTTCTCAAATCATCTTAGATTGCAACCACTGTTTTTTGCATGCTTAAGATTATTTTCTGGACTTAAGATCTAGAAACCGGCCCCTAAAGTAAAATAATTGTGTTCTGAAAGTGTTGTCAAGAGTACAGTAGTGACCTCTCAAGTTTGATTACATGTGGCTGAAGCTTGTAAAATATAAAAACCTCAGTCTAAATACCAAGTTCAATCCCCAATAAGACGAATGACAATTCGGAAATACGGCGGGTACCAATATAACATTGTAAATGGACTCATATGAAAAATTGACCCTGGAGTTATATTTTGCAGTGGTAAATGTAACCCCTCCATCATATATATGACATAGCTGCATTGCTTGGTACAGTGAAATGATAATCTGGTGGAGAAATGATAGTCTGGTGGAGAAATGTTTTGTATAGTGAAACCTATCTTGAGAGACCACCTGTCTTGACAGACCACACATTTTTGGCACAAGGACCCACATTTCAACATAACTGAACCCGTCACCAGAGACCGCTTGTCTTGACAGACCACATTTTTGTGGCCAATGGGGTGGTCTCTCAAGACAGATTCTACTGTACTGCTGGGTGTGTCTATGGGGGATCCATTTACCATAGGGATAATTATCCACTTGTAAAATATGTCACAGTTTTCACTGTGGTAAATAGACCCCATTCACACATTTCACAAGTCAAGGTTTAATATGACACTGGTACTGTTTAGCATGTTCCTGTTGAACATGTCGAGGCTAGTAGCCATTTGCAATATTTGCTTTAAGTGTGATACATCTGGGAAGCACTAAGTTAGTTTGCCTCGAATGTTGCATTTATAGGGCTCCACATGGGTAAAAAACAAAGTGCGACACACCCACTTTAAAAGTCGTAGAAGTCCGACGTGGCCTTTTGTAAAAACTGTAGAAAGTGATGTCAAGGTCTTATAAAAAGTGGTATGGCGACATAGGGAAAAAATGTTATTGGGGACTTGTGACATAGCATAAATTATTTGGACCCATGTGGAGCCCTATTTATGGTAACAACTGGATACAAATGTACATGTATTCTGTGAATTACCATTGATTTTCTGTCTGCCCGTCTCAGCACTGGCGATGAAGGAAGAACTCCTGTCACAGCTAATGAGTGGCCATGATGATGAACTAAAGAATGCCAAAGACAGGTAAACCGAACGGTCAACACTGTCCCTGTTTCTTGAAAAATATTTTGCCATTGATGTTACATAATGTTAATGAACTTGTTTCAAAGTTCAGTAATGTGAACTTTTATATCACTCATTGCTATGTTTCTTTCTTTCCTTATAAAATATGGTGAAATTGACATTGTTTAAAAATAAATTTCCAAATCTGCAATTCCCTGTATTTTGTTATAAAACTATAATGGATAATTATTTGGAATTTTGATACTTTAGAATCCACAGAAAACGTCAGGACACTGTGAGGTCTGAGGAAAGTCGCAGCCTTTCTGCCTCCCGTCACAGCCTGGCGAAGACTGCTCTCTCTACCTCCCGTCACAGCCTCGCAGGCAGTAAACACTCGTTACACGGCTCCAGGATCAGCCTGCGACGTTCAGACTCCAGAAAGGATAAAGAGAAATTGGCCAATATTAAACAGGACAGAGAAACTGATAAGCTGATCAAGGAGGAAAAAAGTGAAACTGGCACAGTAAGTACGGCAATTTGCTTTTAAAGTATAGATTAACAAGAACAATCATTCATTGTTTAGGGCCAGTTTGTTCAAAATTGGCGTAATTCTACTATAGGTTTTTAAAAATGGAAAAGACAGTTAAAATCATCATGAATGATCAGTATCTTAGTGGTTACAATTTTATTGATAATAAGTGAAGAATCATGGGAAGACAAAGTTTTTTTGGGGGTGGAGAGAAATTTTTGCATCAAATAGTAATTACCAGGTAGCAGATTTAAACATCTTAAATTACTTAATAACTATTTTAAGAAGGAGCATACATGTGTAATATTTGAAATCAGGCCTGGGCTTTTAATTGCTGAAATGTGGTATAAATGTTGCAATGTAAAACGTGAAGATGCTTGTACCAGAAACCTATTTAATATGCATATTCCATGTATTCATGGACTTCACTGTGACAGAAAATACATGTTTATCTTCAGGTGAAGCTACGGGTGTTCACAACATATATCAAGTCAATAGGAATAGCACTGACCTGTGTTATAGTTTTCTTGTACACGCTCAACAATGCCTTCTGTCTGGGGGCCAATTTTTGGTTGAGTGACTGGAGCAACGACCAGCCTGGAGTAAATGGCACAATAGACCCCAAACACAGGGATATGAGACTCGGGGTGTATGGAGCACTGGGACTGGGGCAAGGTAAGATTGATATATTAAGTAATATACCGTAATTATATTTATAAATGTATGTATATATTATACTGCAAATGGCAATAACCCTAGTAGGTGATGCTACTATTATAATACCACAATAATACCAATCATGGTACAGTTGGATCTGGGTACTAGTGATGTGATTTGGAGTTTTCTGGAACTTAACTACCAGTATATACTACAAATACTTACATTACTGTAAAGCTAAAGAGTGGAGTTTCATTTTAATGGCAAGATATAATCATCAGTGTTAACTGTATGCATTTATCTGTAGCAGAAGACAACTAATCTGTAACAAATTGAGTATCATATTGTAATCACTTGTGCTATATTGAAATTGATTTTTTGCACATGTATCGATATAATTCTCATGCATCAAGCAAGCCATGAACATGATGAAAGGGCTAAGTTGCTACAACAAGTGCAGTAGAGCTGGTGTGTTTACTAATATTCTGATGGAATGTTTCATTTGTATTATACAGTCTTAGAAAGTATACCAGTTCCCACACTGTCAATAGCCAAAATCATTATTTATTCAATCAATGTAAAATGTTTGATTAATAGATATTCATTTATTATATAACATGTCTAATCAGAAAATTATCTAACGCACATTTTGTTAAGGTCCTTATTTCACGTTACATATATACATGTAGGTACATCTTATGCATTCAATAAAGATGATCATGTATTGTGTAAGATTAAAATATTTGGTGCATGTACATGTACATGGTTCAGCTTCTTTGAGAAATGTTTATGAGAGAGTTGTATGTTAGTACTGGACTCTATAAAATAGTTGTGATGTTCAGCATACAATCTAGTATGCCGCATTGAATATCAAACTTGCCACCTTTAAGCATTGTTTCCCTGTTTTGTTTTTTTTTACAATTATATGTTTTGCCTTAAAGCATTGCTTCCAGATTTGCAGAGTAAATGTATTCCATGCTAAGCAGTGTAAATGCATTTACAATACATTTACAATACTAGTGGTCCCATAATGAACATAAAACACATCCTCATTCCCATATCTGCATATAGGACCACAAGTTTCATTATCCCAAATATGCATGACTTGTGCAATTGACACGTGTATAAAGCACAGCCTTTACTTTATTTGTAAACCTTGATACTAGTGGGTGCATTTATTTCCATTACCACACCACTGATTACCTGGGTAATAGATGCATGTGGGCCCTGTATATTAAGACCACCCTTGGGAGCCTGAAAATGTGGACTTACGTCACAGGTGGTCTTAAACAAAAGGTTGAGTAGTGCACAAAATCAGTACAATAGGACAAAATTAAATGGACTTATAATCAAGATCGTCTTACAATAAAGGGTTGTAAAACAGAGGGACCACCATACTAGTATGTAAAATCATCTTCATTTGATATTTATTGAACCACTAGACGATAACATCCAGATATTTCAACTTTTTTTCTTAGCAAGTTACATTTAAAAGGTGTGCTTCACAATCGTTGTCTTTATTTTTGCCTGTAGTGGCTCACATTGGAAGATTATTCCATGACAGATCGAGTGTTGTGTCATGTCCTGTCCCTGGTCTCCCATTTGCAGGAATCCTAGAGATGGTCAGTGCTTTCTGCATGGCTTCAGGAGGAATTAGGTCGTCCCGAGTGTTCTTTAGTTCCCTCCTCGGCCAGATCTTTCATTATCCCATGCGGTTGTTTGACATGACCCCTGTCGGACGTATCCTCAACCGCGTAGGGGATGACATGCTCACCATCGATTTGGTCATGCCCTTCACCCTTCGCTCAGTCATCAACACGATCTTGGGTTTTGCCTGTCCGATGGTAGCCATAGCCTATGCCACACCATTGATACTCGTGGTTCTGCCACCCTTGGCTGTGCCATATATTCTGATCCAGGTTAGTTTGCACTACATGTCCAATGTCCATGTACGTGTATACATGGCATACTTATATACTTAATAATATAACATCCCTATTTTGTTTTTGCCACCTTTAAGTTCATTGTGCTTCTACTATTTACAACAGATCAATGGGACTGGATCTGTTAATGGTGATTAGTCAGCAGTATTTTCCTCCAGGCAAAAAGTCCTTTGTCGGGTGTTGATAAGTGAATTTTTTTGGCTTCAGGAAGGGGCTTTCAGTGGAGTCTGATCTCTTTATTTTTAGACTGGTCCTGTTTGTCTGTTCTGGAATAGATATAATTTTACAGTTGGAGGACTGATGCTGTACATGCTTATTTAGGCTTGTTCTGCTACAAGCACATGTATCTGTATAGTTGATATCGAATGGTCCATGGAAAAAGCTTTTTATTTTTTACCCCCCACCAGTGCCCACTTTTCCTCGCATGCATTACTGTTATGGTGAAGCTCTAAGGCTTTTTGACTGTGGATTCCTAAACCCTTGCTTTCTTGCGGAGCTTTGATGCTACAGTGATTGATCGTTGTGTACCACAACATGACTTAAGGGGTAACTTAATATGGATGCAGCTATAATAATTCCTTCAGTTGGCGTTTGCTCACTAGTATGTTGGAACTTGGTGTGGGATCTTTCCCAGCTACATGTACATGTACTAGTATATAGCAGTCATATACCATGTATACGAGTAGCAGTGTGTAAGTCCAGAAACCACTTTTGTCTGACAGGCCTAAGGAATTTGCAAAAATATCATGAATATTTAAGAAATAAATACATGTATTTAAAATCGACAAGGAACATTCAAATTGGTGCACATATTGCATCTATTATTGACAGACAAACTGAGATAAATAGATGATACGGGTGCATAAAGATGATAAACTACTAAAAGACTTAAGTTTAACTCTGTGTCATACATGTCATATGCCCAGAATACTACATAGTACATTTATGTAATATGTGATGCACATAATTCCATATGATAGTCCATAGATGATACACCTGACACATCAACAAATTCCAGTTTTGGTATGAATTTACACATGAACATTTTACATTTAATACCAGGTATGATACCACATGTACTACAAAAATAGTTTTTACTCGCTTACAAAACTTTATACATGCTAACAATTTTTGTCTGCATACCTCCCTTGCTTTATTGCCACAGACTGTAGTTTATATTGTATCCTTGTGCATTTTCATTTACATCGACTTGTAAACTTCACTTCAGCTTCCCTCCCATTTCTGCATCCAAAGTCTGATGTAAATTACGTTAATCTATGCTGACTTCTCTCAGGGCTGACAGTGTACTGTGGTGCACTGCTGCTGGCCTATGGTGGGGTGCGGGCATGTGGTCGCTTGCATCAGAGGCTCCTAACAAGGGTCATGCTTCTGCCAATGTCATTCCACGATACCACCCCCACCGGGCGACTGATGAATCGTTTCTCCAAGGACACTGACCTCACCGATATTCGCATACCTATTCTCACCGAGTATTGGATCAAGTGTGTCTTTCACCTGATTGAGTCACTGTTTGTTATAGCATACAGCACGCCAATGTTTCTGGCAGGTGCCACACCACTAGGGATCAGCTATTTTCTCACTCAGGTGACCTTTAACAAAGAATGCCTCCCGGTCTTGATATTCCATAAATCATTTTATGTTTTCCCTTCTTCTTTACATTTCAATAGAAATGAATGATCTACACCTATAAACACATCATGTAATTGGGCAGTCGTGTACATGATTACATAATTATTTTTAGCTTGTATTTTAGATCAGTTGGTGGATGAACATTTTTGTTCATATATATGTACCTTAATCTTACTAGTTTACTGCAGCACTTATGCATGCAGAATTGCATGTGGCATTTGAAGATCAGCCCCAGCCTGTATCATATACCATTATATAATCATCGTGTGGTGCATCTTTAGGTGGATTTGTCACTGGGATAATACAATGTAATAGTCTTGGGTGATTGCATTTCAACTAAGATTTATCTTTCTAACTTTTCTTTCCGCCTTTTTGGGCATGTGTGTTTTTGATTTGCCAGATATTTGTTTACCATCAGACCTGGTCGACACCGGAAAATTTATTGCACTCCTTGACAATTCTTTATTCAAGTGTTACTGGGCGTAATCTGTGCAAAAGATCAGCAGATATAAGATATATTTTGTGACTGATGTTCTCACCGATAAATCACTTATAGTTAAATAAATTATAAATTCAAAGGCTCAGCCATTCATCTGATTAGACAAATTAAAGCATACATATGACATCCACTTGCATACATATTGCACTTTGCTCATAGTTTTCAGGACGCCAAAACATATGTCACAGCTTTGTATCCAGAACTGGGACGCACATGTCTGAAATTGTTATATGTCTTCTTTTGGGACTTCAAAAGATACACATACTGCAAACTGACATTCTGTTTCACTTTTAGGAACCTTAGTTGGTTAAAGGTCGAAACTGGAACATTTGACGCTGATATATGTTCTTCCCCAGTAGTTAGACTTAGATATTGACATGATCAAGGGAGAACTTGCATTGACAAATTATTATCAAAATCAGTACATTTCCTCTTTCCCATAGGTGTCTGTGTTTATTTGTCGGCTATTTGCCTTGCTGTCGGAGCATTGCGAGCCTCTCATGCATTGCATCGCGACTTACTCAGCAACAGTCTACAAGTGCCAATGTACTTCTTTGACACGACCCCTAGTGGCCGGATCTTAAATCGCTTCTCCAAGGACATGGAAGGAGTCGACACCCTATTGCCACGGGTTACCGAGTGGTTTATCCACTGTATAGGTCATGTGGCTGGAAGTTTGTTCGTCATCTCTTTTAGCACCCCATTGTTCCTTACCATGGCTCTGCCATTGGGGATCTTTTATTTTTTCGTGCAGGTATTCAGAAATTTTCCCCTGTCACTCATAGTTTCCCTAACAATGTTGTTGCATGCATGTCATTGTTGTGTTAGCTTATGCTTATTTTATCTATCTATCATGTACTGTACTTCTTTTATTGTTAGTCTCCATTTCTTGTTTTTTTGCACAGTTTTATGGGGGTTTATGGTGTGTTGAAATTTGTAACCACATCAGAGGGAAACGCTTTCTCTAGTGTTCCACATGTTGCTTCTATAGCTGTTCAATTTACATGCCCACTGTTTCTGGGGTTTGGAAAAGATAACATCACTGGCTCCAATCTAAACAATTGCCATGGCCAAATTTATCACAGCTGAAAGTCTTCACCACTGGTAGTCTCTTTTGGAGGAATGAAAGAAACCCGCATGCTTTCATAACAAGTTTTTATCTGTTTCAATATATGGACCATATGTGGACATTCACAATCTACTAAGTGCCTTTGGTTACTAATTTCAAACACAAAGAAATAGCCATCAAGAAGTATGCATGTAATAAGGAACAGGTCATAGCCAGACTTCCCGAATTTTAAAAAATATACTGTGTAAGTAATCCTACTTTATACTGAACCTGCATATATATAGATATGTACATACATGTATATCTTTTGGGTTTCTTTAATCATTAGATCATCTTCATGATCTTAGGGTGGTAATAATGGCTGGGGAAGATACAAAGATACATGTACTTCGAGGTAGCACCTGTAATCCAGCAAATGCTTGTCAAACATCTGCCTTGTCTTTCTCCATTCAGAGGTTGAGTTAATTTGGTTAGGAATTCTTGGTTAGGAATGTTAGACGGCCAGCCAAGGTTCCTGGCAAGAACTTCGCCCCTTCTATCTTTCTCCAAGGTGACTTATGACAATTCAAAGATATCATGACTGAGGGACACTTCTGTATTCTGTAGTTGGTTTTCAAGTTTGAGCTGCTAGACAATTTGCACACCTTACCAGTTAGCGATGTCTTCATCGTATGTTACAAGCATACCATACCTTCGAATATGGTCAGCAGAGTGTCTGTCAAAGACAAAATTTGGCAACCCTTCAGCTTCATCCATGCTTTGGTATGGTAGTTCCAGTCTCAGTCCAATAGACCGGTTTGCGCACATTACTGTTACTCTGTTGTACACATTCTGTATGGACTTGAAAAAATTGCTGAATTTACTCTTACCATTCCAGTGATGATCATTGAAATCATTCAGAACCTATCATACATCATGACATTGCATATACATTTTTTGCTTCATTAATAAAAACTGCATTCATTGTTGTTGCAGATTTTAACTGTCCATAGGAAGAATCTGGCCCTCGATAATTGAGCACAGAGAAAATATGTCTACTTTGCTACATAAAAATGATACATAAATGTATATATATCTACTTTTATCATTCATGTTTTGTGTGCTCTCTCCCTCTCTGTGCCCCAGGGATTTCTATTTATATAGCTTCTATTGCCATGGCGATTGGTGCACTGAGAGCGACCAAAATTCTGCATTATGGTTTGATCTCAAATTGTCTGAGATCGCCCATGCAGTTCTTTGACACAACCCCTTCTGGTCGAATCATGAACCGGTTCTCGAAAGACATTGATGGCATTGACACCGTTATTCCCCGCACTGTTGACATGTGGGTTCGCTGCATTGCCCATGTTGTAGGAAGCATCTTCGTAATCTGCTACAGCACGCCACTCTTCCTTAGTGCAATTTTGCCACTAGGGGTATTTTACTACTTCATTCAGGTATATCAGTAACCATGGTAACATGCTGTGTTACAATTGGAAAAGAAATGTCTGGCCTTACCTATTCCTGGTATATAGAACCTTGTTGCTTGCTGTTGTCTATGGTTTCTCCTTTTTCGCTTAATGCTTTTGTTGGTTTGTTTATTTATTTTTTTTTGTAGGTAATGGATTGCTTTTTACTTGAATTACCATAGAATAGAGCCACTATGCTAATTTTATTACCTGGACAATTTCTGTCTTGTAGCAATTTGTCGAGGTATACTGTCTTGAAACACACACTTTGCATTCACTAATACCTACACTTATATTGCAAGCTTAATTAATGGCTTAATTAATTGGCTAAACTAACAATATTCCTTTGTGCTAAGAAGAATTTTGCAACTTACCATACCAGTTAAATTTTAAATTGATGGTCATAGTGTTGCAGATTGTAAAGTTGTTACTGTATAATCTTATTAAGTAAAGAAATCTGATCTCCAAAATGTATATACTAGTATGTTAAAGACTAAACGCCCTTTATCCCTGAGACTTAAGTTGCAAATAGCATACATGAACATGATCTTATACCATTAAGGGTGTACCATTAGCTATAAAATGTAGGTGTTGTGCCGTTAGATATAAAATATACCAGTTGTTTTGTAGAAATTTTTTGTTCAATCTTTCGGTATGTTCTTAGCCGAGTTTTATGTACCAATTGGTCTTTTGTTTGTATATTAATTTCAGGGCATGCTGTTGATTGCTGCTTAATATCTTTTTTTTCGTTTTGCAATAATTTTATCTTGTATATTCAAGAAAAAACAGGAACTGCTGTTTATGTTTACTTTATGCATGTTACATGTACTGCTTTTTCTTACCTAGCATGTATGCTTGCATGGTACTTAGAAATTCTTGTTTTGCAATCACATGTTGCACTTTCGGGTGGTTGGGCAAATATTGAGAACGAGATGCATTATATGTACCTGGCCATCATTTGTCTTCCGTAGATTAAACATTTTGTTCAGAAAATGTATAAGTGTGCGTTTGGTTCAGCTTGTTATCTTATGGAAAATAAATTTTATAATGATATTTTGATCGATCAAATAGTGGTCGTTAGTGGTAGCATGACCAGCATATTGTCACTTTACACCATGTTTTACACTATTGTATTAAATTAATGTTAATTACAAGCTGGGCAACTGTTTTATTTTTTTCTCCTGGTGTATAAGTTTAGTTTACTTTGCTTGTACTAATACTAAGAGATGATAATTAAATATATTGTAATTACATGTACTAGTATATATTTATATCTCATAATGTATATATTAATGAAGCATGGTACAGAGTTGACATAACACAATAGTATATGATCATGATATGTTGCTACTTGCATAGTCATCATAATTGCTTGTTGATAGAGAAGTAATTTTCATTTAAAAAATAATGGCTTGTTTTACTTATTTGTGTACCATATATTATATGATCTCTTCTAAAAGCCATGCTAGATTAGGTGCATGTAGGGTTTTCTGAATTTTATAACACACTTGTGTTTGCAAGATAATTCTAGTAGTTATGATATAAGAACAGAATAAAAATTAGCCTGCAACACAAAACTGCAATTAGAAGTAATATTCCTTCTTTTAAATGTCATAAGATACACCAAATCTGTGTGTGTGTTTCAGAGATTCTATGTAGCTACCTCTCGTCAACTGAAGCGTCTGGAATCTGTGAGTCGGTCCCCTATTTACTCTCACTTCGGGGAGACTGTCCAAGGAGTGAGCACAATCCGCGCCTACAGACAGCAAGAGAGGTTCACCCTGGAGTCCGAGATCAGGGTTGACGAAAACCAGGCCTGCTACTACCCGAGTATAGTGGCTAACAGGTACATACACACAAATGTAGAATACATTTCCCAGGTTCATCCTTCAGTTTAATTGAGAGAAGTTTGTGCATGTTTTTCTTCTAATGTGCCATGGGTTGGTCTTTTCTGTTAAAGAAAAATACCCGTTACAATACCCATTACAATACTGCTGGAAAGCCAACATGCTAACTATAACTTTTTAATGGGCAGTTGTCAGGTAGTGACATGGTGTCTATTTAAGTTGATTTCTCTGAATGCCGTCATGCAGTGAAAGGACTAAGCCAGGCTGAGCTGTAGACGAGTACCGGTAATTCATTGTCCTGTACATGCCATATAGATTAGTTCTATAGTGAAGTCTTGCATTAGATTTACCCATTAGCAATATGAAATTAATATGAAAAGGGGTTAGCTCAAGTACCTTGATCATAGTAATTACCTAAAAGAAAATAAACAGTTTTATGGACATTTTGTACATATTCATGATATTTGCTAAATTTACATGTTATCTTTTACAATGTACTGCTGTCTAAACCAGCATACAATTAAAGTAGAACAAAGGAAGACTTCAGAGTGACTAAATCTGAAAGTAATAAAACACTGATGTATTACTGTGTATTTAGTGGAATGACTTCCTACCCAACAACCCATGTAGTGTGTACCAGTATTTCATTCAACCATGTCTAGAATATGACCAGTAAACATGTGCCATATTAACGATAATTCTTTGTTTTGCTTATCCCTTTATCATTTAGGTGGCTGGCAGTAAGACTGGAGTTTGTAGGAAACTGCATCGTCCTATTCGCTGCGCTATTTGCTGTGATTGGACGCGATCATCTGAGCCCTGGAATCGTGGGCCTCTCCATATCATATGCCCTCAATGTATGCATATTGCTAAAATTGAAATAATGCCTAAGATGCTGGTACCATTAGGTTTTAAGCGCCTGCATTTGTAGGCAAAGCTAATTCAATATTTCTGGTTTGTATCTTAAAAATGCATACCCTTATGACAGAAATGATTTTAGCACTCCTGCAACTGTATTATCTAGTAGAAGTAGTTATATTTCATGGCAAGTTTTGCTGTATTTAGTGTTTCCTAATGTTGTAAACACTATGTAAATGAATAGATTCAGACAAACCCTAGTTCCTCATACTGGTCAGATATGCGGAGACACATGCAATGAGATGATTGAATGTGTAGAGATTTTACACATGTTGCTGTGAGGAGTGCTTCAGTTTATACAGTGCAATCCCAAAATATAGACCAACCATACTAGTAGATGAGGCCAACGTGGTGCTGAGTCTACGATTACCTTAATTCTGAAACAAAACAGCATTAGGCCATTTGAAACTTTTGGTCGATCAAGAAATGGAATTACAGTGTATTTCTGGGGTGGTCTTAAGGCAGCTTTCCACTGTGTAAAGCTATGTACTGAATGTGTCACGATGAAGTAATCCTCTTCCGTAATATTATCATGTGTGGAAGTGTCATGAAAAGTCTTTAGCATGAACGAAAACAAAAACGATATTATGCAGTTCAAACCACTGGTATTATTTTATTCATCACCTAAATCGGTGTCAAACCATAACTCTCTGCCATGGCTCCCGGCCACGGATTCCTAGCCGTCTGAAAAACGAAATGACCCGGCCAACCACCGGTCATGAAGTACCCCTAGTAAAGCCTG
>JAAUYG010207169.1_pt1 | contig 14225 bp, 8 predicted proteins | sample 7278091 | NCBI WGS metagenome assembly JAAUYG01 (sample SAMN14350201, study PRJNA611818) | marine sediment metagenome | isolation source: surface marine sediment (0.6m) | place: French Polynesia: Moorea | collected 2018-08
CATCAGTTGCATGGTCCATTCGTCAGATCAGAGTAAGGGCGAGCAGTAAGAATTTGTATAATATCCTATCACTGTTACTGTTTGCTTCGAATATGTATATCTGCATGCATTTCTTTATAATGTTATCCGTCGATCATTTGTATGCAGGATATTATTCCTTTTACGAGGAGACGTGGCGGCGCCATACAGTTTGCAGTTTACTTAACATCTCGTCCTATGCTTTCTTTCAGACTACCCAATTTTTATGCTCAATGATTTCCTGCACAAGAACCATTGCCGCCAAATACCCTTTTAAGGCGCAAGATATCTCGACGTTGGGCGTTTTGTCCGCTGTTGTGGTATGGTTTGCTGTCTCGTTGTTCCTGAGCTATTTCGGTCTCGCCTGGTTGTTCTCTGAACACAAAAACTCCCCAGAGATGGCACTGGGTCTCGGGCTTCTTCTGCCAAACTCGGGTGCTGCCAGTGGGTCGGTTCCCTGGCATGGGCTGATTTTTATCATCCCGAATGCATCAGTCTTGCTTTTCATTTGTTTCTCTCAAGGTATGATGCTACACGGATTAAAAGGAAAATCGGAGACAACAGGCGTTGGCGCCGTTTCAGCTATAAGCCAGGTACATAGAAAGAAGGCCATTCGTACGAGCTTCGTGGCTTTTCTATTGGCAGTTTTACAGTACTGTCCTTTCTTGATAACCCATCTTTTGGCAGTTTTTAAGATTTCCATTAATTTGAATGTCGGCTTGATTGTGATGATGTGGACGTTGTTTGTCATTCCTGCTGGTAATGTCACTTTGCATGTCCTTCTCTCAAACGACTTCCGTCGTTGGGTCAGCAAAATTTTAATTGGCAACAGATAAGGTCAGAGCAACGTACAAGTACACCAACGCGTTGTTTTCATAACAAAGATACTTACATGGAAAGAAATGATGGCTAATCGATGGTAATCAAAAGTACATTAATTTTGCACGCCTTTACCTGGCGTGGTTGCGTTGTCCTGTAATCCAAATCCAGTGTCAACAACCCAGAGACTCGATTCACAGATTTTTTTCTAGAAATGAAAGTACAAAAACAAGAGGCCTAGGTACCTGGATGTGTTGCTTGACGACTTGCCAATTAAGACCAACGTAGGCTTCTGGCTAATGGCAAGTTTTAAGTCTGGTGGCATATTATAGTTTCAATATTTTGCACGTCAACACTTACTTTAACTAGACAATTTCTAACTTACATATAGTACCCTGCGTGGTACTTACTCTAGAAATCGCAAGTGCACCGAATGTATAATGTACCCCAAATATATTTTAAAGCATCAACGCCCAAATACCCCCACATGCATGAGTCACCTATCAGGCAGTTTGAAATGTTGGTCTGTGTCACTCTACAATCCTCCGTTTCCGAGATATTTGGTTATTTTCCAATAGTCTGCAAACTAAAATTAAATTTTTAATAACTTTGGCCAAGTACCCAAGGGCAATATTTAAAAAACAAAACAAAAGAAATCAAACTTTTATGGGAACGGCATTGGGAATCTCTAGAACATATGGTTGCCTCCAAACTGATAACTGTATATATAAAGCAGTAGCGTTTTGAAATTTTCACTCCAATTCGGTTCCGTGCTAACCAAAAGAAAACAAAGAAAAAAAAACTTTGACATTGAAAATTTTAGAAATCCTCAAGTAGCATTTATGGGGATCACCAACGGGAGTATGTACAATATCTGTTTGCAAAAGGTAACTTAACAGTTCTAGAAGAAGTAGCCTTTTTAAGTTTTGCCCCCATAGACTGCCGTATTGACGTAAAAGACAGAATTCGTTACAATTCAAAAATCCAATGAAAATTTTTGTGGAGTAAATCTTTCCACAAGTGAATTCTTTTGTCGTCACCATGAGGAACATATCAAAAGGTATGGATGCAAAAAGTAGGAGTAGTAGAACGTGTTGAATTTCAGAATCCAGTTAGGGCTGTTGGAGCCTCTAAACTAAACTTTAAACTTAAGCACTTTCATATAACAGTTCCCCAAACAAGTCTAGTGCGGTACCTGGGTCACACGACAGTGTGCCTCGCTCCCTATGACCAGCCGTTTTTGAGTAAAGTTAAAATTTTCAACAAGTTTGGCTACATTAAAAAAAAAAAAATCACTCGCCCATGTTTATTGTCAACAGTATTTGGTTGTAAATTTAATAAATGTAGAGGTCGTGTACGTAGTCGTTGAAACGTTGTCTCTCACATGATTTCATGTGTACGAAAGAAGAAAAAACAAGAAGCCCAGGGGTCTTGATGCTGTGCTTGTCCACCAGTTAGATAAGATAAGAATAAGTTAGGTATATGCCTGACCGCAAGGTAGAAGAAGTGAATAATTTTAATTTTGATAAAAGTGCATGGAATTATTGACGACCCCCAAATGACATTGAACACTACAAGGACAAACGTATTCGTATATCTTTCACCCGAGTCACAAATTTCAGTCCATTTTTGCAAATATAACTTTTGTGGGGACGGACATTGAGATCTAAAAAAGTTTGTTGGAAAAGAATAACACATGCAGAAGCAGTCTAGCAGTATTTTGAGAATCGATTCTTGGGAAAATGTGCCGGAACGATCTCCGGAATGACGTTGAAGTGAAGGGTTAAAATTATTAAGATTCGCAAGATTATCACTTGGGACCATTCTCCAAATATTAACCTTTTTCCTTTCAAATTTTCAAAATTTTAAATTTCGAAATTTTGTGTGCAGTATCAAAGAGAAGATTTATCAAATGGTTTCTTGAAAAAAAAAAGAAAGTACTGTAGGAGTAACGTTTTGAAAATTCTCTCCTCTGTCTTTGGCTGCTTTTGTAATGCCGCTCGTCCCGCTTTCCAGTTTCGTCTGCTGCTGCTACCGGGGGATCGATCGCCATAGAATTACCTAGAATTTTGTTCGTGTAGCCGTGGTTTGTAACAAAGTGACGAAACGGTCGGACCGTATCAATCAGGCTTTATTCAACGTTCCACGACTATCTCAGGGACATGGGTTGAGTCGGGAAGGACTCCAAATGGATTGCGACAATGTTAGACCTGAAATCGTGGATACAATAAATAACAAGAAAGACCGCTGGGACAGCGGAAAACCCCGCCGGTCCATATTTGAAAGTCGTTGCGTAATGCATTTGGCAAAAGTTTGGTAAAAAGACACAATGAACATCCAACGTGAGAAATCTATTCTTTTGGGGGCATGGAAACTATGTACAGCGCAACGTTGGCACGTATCCAATCACCATGTCGTCCACATAATGTTTATGTGACTAAATAACATTTACAGATACCCTGCATTTAGTCAAATTCAAAATTTCAAACATGACGATGCCACCAGGAGAACCTGCCAAAAAGTTTGGTTGCAAAAAAAAAAAAAAAAAACCATACAAAAAACCTGTTAACGGTAAGACAAGTAACTGTTAGTGTTTTAAAGATATGTTGAATTCTGGACTCTTCCGACGAGCACTGCTTGGCCCTAAGCTAACCTTGGACACTTCCACTGGCACCCACAGCCTGGGTATGTCATATTAGCTTTCAGAATCCATAAATACCGTAGTAATTCGTACTAGTGCAGGTATTTGAAGTGGCCTGAAATAAGAGACAGCTATATAAATAAAGGCCTGGTCTCGTTTAACTGCCGGGTATTCAAGGATAAGACCAGCTATCGATCAACATCGGCAAAATAAAGATGAGCGATAACTGACTTGCCTTATTTAGCGGCTCATACACATAATCCGTTAAACAAAGTGAAACTGTTTCACTAAAATCAGAAAGGTTTTTGCTTAAATATCCAATTGTGGACACATATTCTACGTGGCAAGTTGGTAAAAACTTGATCAAAACTTGTATATGATCAGGAGTCACTCATAATCAATAAAAATATGATGATTCAGCGGGTTTTCGGTGTTTTGTCATTTCTCTGTGCTATAGAGTTGAATGGGTGTGGTGTGGAGGGATGGCTCGGATTTAGGATAGAGTGGCATGGGGGCGATTAATTGGGTGAGGTACCTGCAATAGGCTGGTGTGCACTGTGCCGGGTTATTGGCATGCTGTGTATAGGGGTGGTGGTAGATAGGTTTGGTTAGGCGAGGTACATGTACGTTTCCAGTAGTAAGGGTCTTGAGTGTGACTTGGGGTAGTTGGGGATGCATGAAACAGGATCATCACAGAATGACATGGTATATATCTGTGAGTAGTTGAGGTGTGGTTAAATGGTGTTTAGATGGGTGAGGTAAACTGAGGAGTGGGGTTACTGGAGTAGCGTGTTGGGGTAAGCTGATGTGGGAGCTGATACCGGCAGCAGAATCTGTATACAGTAGTAAATAAATTCGCACCTGTCCATGCTCTCTATACGGAGATATGGGATGCGTTATGCCTAGATACCGACGATGGATTGAAATGGTTAGATTGTGGAACAGTAACAGAATAACTAAAAAAAAACACCTTTGTGGGACAAGGAGAAAATGTGAAAATGATTGGTCTTCTCAGTTGCTTGAACTTTTCTCGGAATTTGACTTAGAATGGAATTTTGAATATGAAATACCGGTTGATATTAAACTTTTTAACAGCTGGATGACAGCGAGAACAGAAAAGACAAAGCAGGATCCCCAAAGTACTGTTTGTGCTTTACTCTGTGCAAAGATGCTTCTAACAGTGTAGTAGAAATCAATACCTAGAACACTGCATAAAAAGTCTCCCATATTTGGAAAGTTTACCGCAAAATATACATATAACAACATAAACCGAAATTTGAAAAACTCTTCATTTTCTGGAAAATTGCATTGAATGACCTCAACTTGATATTAAGCATGAATGGTCAGAAATATCTCATTTGAAGGGAGCCTTTATGCAGCTGAGCCTTCTACAAATGAAGTCAATGTAGCTTTCAATAGTGACATTTGCCTTTATATTAACGTTTCCCTTAGTAACTCCACTCCTTTCTGTGATATAAGGGTCTGGAATATGCGTGACATTGAACTTGCCCTGTCATGGGTACCCAAGGTCAAGTCTGTTGGTCTGGATGTCACAGCTTAAATGGCTTTGCTAATAGTGGCGAGTGGTAGGATATGTCCTACCTCTACTCGTGTTTGAGATATATGGTTTCAAAAATGAACAACTTGCCTTGCAAGAGGATTCATGGAACATATAGTAGTTATGTCCTCATGTAAACGAGTTCCGCAAAATTAAGAAAAATCTCAACGAGTTCTTTTGTGAGTATAATTTGTAATGAAACTTCATAAAAATTAAATTCGCAAAATTAAAAAAAAAATCTCAACCAGGTCTTTTGTGTCGAAAATTTGTAATAAAAATTTAGAAGAGCTCTCAAATAGCCCCTCTGCAATTTGTAGTAGATGTAGCATCATGAATATATCATATTGGGGAAATCTGCAACAACACTGATTGGCCCACGGATGACCTTGACATGAGCAAGGCCAAAAGTACACATTGTGTTCTGTATACTTACCCCACATCACCCAAAATGTCGCACGCTTTGTTCTATCATCGCTCGTGTTAGAAATAATAAAAATAATTGTCCCATATAGCATGAATTTCTCAAATTAAAAATTTCAAAATCCCTGATAGTGTTTTGTGAACCACCAGGTTAGAGTAAACGTTCAGGAACATCTTCACTGCTAGCCTTTTGTAAATCATATCCAGTGAATCTAGTCTAGTGCAGCGAATGACCCCAACTTGGTCGGCCTCGACAATGTCCACGGTTACGAAATACCTCCAATGTCTTGATGTCAAACAACGAAATAGAAGTTCGAGGAAACAAAATAATATTTTGAGGAAAGGAAAAATGGATTTCTAAATGCTTTTCCCCAACGTCTCTCTACAGTTTTTACCATGTTAACGAAATCGAAAAAAACATTTTTAACATTTGAAAGCATATTTTGGGCAAAAAGACTCTAAAAATGTTCTACGCGTATTGAACAGACAAAGCCACTGATAAAATTAGAAATCAAAACCGGTGTGTAACTTTGTGGAGAAAATTCGAATCCCATAAGGACGACGGACCGTAGAGAAAAAGACACCCTATATCACTAGCTCAGCTATAGACTCTTCAATGAGCTGAAACTAAAATGTCGCCATCTGAAACCTGGTCCAGATTTCTCGAAAATACTTAAGTCCAAGTATTGACTAAGACAGCATCACTGACTTAAGTTAGAACTTAGACTTAAGTATTTTTGAGAACCCCAAACCTGGTCCCTCTGCTTCAAGTACTACTCTCAGGATACCCGGATACCAGTCTTTACTTAATATTTTTTTTTATTCAAGGGTTACACTGGCATTTTCGTAATAGTTTTCAATCATTATTCATTATTCAGTATTATGTCCATTTATTAGCCTATGTCAGCAAGGACACGGAAACTGTTGCAGCGGAATGGCATAGAGGTCAAACACTTGATGCAAATTTCCGGGTCACAAAACAAGATTATCATATACCTATATATGTACCTATATTGCTACAGTTTAGACAGGACATCGCTGTCACTTTTTGGTAGGGAACCACCGTCGAAAACTTCCAGGATCAATTTTGGTATGGCGCCATCACTGGCACCAGTCATTCGTCTATAGGGCGATTAATTCTTGAACTCGTCCAACAATCAAGCGGCAAGCTTACCAAATGTCAACGTGGAAAGAGTTTGCGTGTTTGTTCATGGGTGGATGTTTTGACATTGTAAATATTGTATATGGAATTGCGTCAATTATTTATGGCCAATTCAGTAGTAAAGCGCCGGATAATGTTGCTGCAAACTGGATACACTGGGCGACACCTGGCTGTGTTGACGCAATGACATGCGTTCTCGGGAAGACAAACAACTCAGTTTGTTCAGCATTATGCTAAACAAATTGCAGTGACCCTCATTCCAGGTAAAAAATAGGAAACCCCAAGGCCATCGTGATGTAGAAGGTAACACAGCTTGTGAAAATCACTTCATCTTCTTCGTCCGTCGATTTCGACAAGGACCATCTCTATCCATCCTGGGGTTGGGGAATTCTTGTTCTGTGTGTACGGAGAGGACATGTCAGGCCAATCCGCGCTTGAAAGGTTTTGGAGCAGAAAATCACTAGTCTATCACTGAATCACTGACAGAAGTCTGGGACAGAGATACGTGCTGCCCTTCCTCAGAACCTTGCTATACAGTGGTCTCTCTCTTGAAGTACACTCTCTAGAAAGGACACCCCTATATAAAGGACACAAAGCTTTGGCAGCAAGCACTGTGAATGCATATGGTGCTCCCTTTCACCAAAGGACACGTCTGTAATAAGGACAGATTTTTTTTGGCAGAAGGGATGTCCTTAATAGAGGGGGACTACTGTACTAACATTCGTACTTCCTGAGCTCTATTCGGCTGCAAAAGCTACTAGTGTTCCTCAAGCCCTAGTCGGACACGTCATGCCCGAATAAAGACATCGGCAAGAAAGCTCTTTAGCCGACAACAAGAAATGCAGGACATGCCGCAAATAGTTTTATTGTTTAGACAAGTATCACTTAACAGGTAGGTTATGTGGCGCCTTTGTTGACTGACCGCATTTCACGTATGGGACAGAACGTATGGGTCAGAATTACTGTCACTTTGTGACCGGGTTAGATTATAAATTAAAATTGACGAACTAATCTCTGTACCCTTTATGGCTCTCTCCATGTTGAGTGAAAGGTCGCTAGAGAAGAATCCGAAGTAGATGTTACCATGCCAACGGCAGAGAAGCAAGATCGCAAATGTAGCCCAGCAGCCGATATGGAAGACAGCTCTTTTCTCGGAACGAGCGATACACCACGATTGATTCCTCCCCCGGAGGTGGCTAAGGAAATTTATCGCATATGCCTTGTGCAGCTGATCTTTGGATTTTTGATAGTCTGTGGGATGGCTCTCTATCTGGGACTTATTCTTGGTGAAATGAGAAGAGGCTCCGATTACGTCGGGAACAGCTGCTACTTAACGCACGGCGGATGTGATGATTTTATCACAATTGATATAATTGCGATAGTCATTGGCATTATTGTAAGTTTTAGTCGCATTTTCTTCCCAGATAAAAATATTTATTTATAACCTCGCCTAATCGACTGATTGATTATAGCTTGAACGTAATCGATTGAAAATACAATGTATATTAAGAAAAGCATAGATATTGTAAGTTATATAGAAATATGTAAGATGCAAGAATACTAGTATATATCATATAACAGTTACAGAAGTCATTGAAAACACCTGCTGATGAGGGATGTAGCACTGAAATTTTACGTTTCCAGAGCGATATCATACCTAGTCTTGCAACATGGTTCGCTGAAATACAAGCCATTTGTATATACGATTAAAGAAACATTCAATTGCGAACAGTACCTGCTATTGAAAAATAAGCAAAATATGTAAAACAAAACTACATTTATGGATTTACTTATACTATGCATGCTATGTACGTATGGGTTTCTTTGCATAAACTAGTGTACACGAATACTTAGTACAACAAAGAAAACAATGCTATCAAGAATCTTAATTTTACGTGTATAAAAAGTGCTAAATTTACACATGGTTTATAAAAGTTGTCAGGTAGAGGTCGTTACGGTAACATCTTTGCAGTTAACGCTTGTGCTTTCTGCCATGGTACCTTACGAGATGATTTCAGATTTCCATCGGCGGTATTGTGGGCATGCAGTACAGCAAGAACGGTAACCGCTGTCTGCTGATCAGTGTCGGTCTGTTGGCTGTCTTTACCTTCATATGTTCTGTTGTCATTGTGGCATTTGCCGTCGTACGATGTTTTCCATGGACGCCCGGAAAGCAGATCTGCACCACCTATATAGCTGTTGTAAGTATTTTTGATCTGCTGTCAACGTTTTGAATGCAGAGACATGTAAGCCTACTGCAGGATACGTCTACTTGACATGTGCTGAATGCATCTTGTATGATCGTAAGTTATCATTTGTTCGGCCGATTGCCTCTTTCTATATGATGCCTCATAATTTTCTTAGTACTAGGTGAATATATCTACTAAATTCTAGTTCTTTTTGTATCAATTTCAATTTATTGCACGAGGTTTGTACCAAACAATAAATATATAATGTTCACCCAAACAAGGTGGGTGACAGACGCTGTGTAACAAAACAGTCCAGTTAAAATAAAATTCTGTCTTTCACAAGTGATTGCGATTCTGAGATATGTCCAAGTCTATTACTTGAAATTATATACATTTGAACATTAAATGATAAACTGTTCAAGTCATAAGAAATTTCTTATGATCCTTCAACATAGGTATCCGTGAGATCCCTTTTCCTCGTTTGGGTTAATATTAAATTCAGGATGTCATGAGTTTGATTTCGGCCAACTGTATGATAAATATGTATTGGTAACGGCAAATAGCAATGAATCTCAATAGTGCCAAATGATAAAAACCTGGCATTGTCAATGGGGAATTCTAGAATTGAAAGGTCTAGTAAACAGCTGATTCCAGAGTAAAATATGTAAACAAGTGCGAATTTGGGCCTTATTAATCATATATCCGGTACTTTGCTACTGTCACTTTTGGTGGAGTTTTGTTAAACTTTATGTTTCTTTGCAATTTTAACATCGGAGTCAACAGAAGACATGCAACACGCAGGATCTTATCATCCACTGCTTATAGAGTGAAATAGGATGGCAGTTTTGGCATCAGAGTCTTAGAAGAACGTACTGGCCGCATTTGATATCCGATATGTCCAGGTCATTCTTTCTGAAAAAAATGACCCACTACTCCTGATATCTCTAGTCGAAAGCAAAACTGACAAAAACCTCTGCCTCTGGGAGCAGAAAGGACCATGTACAGCATGGAACCTGGGATGCACTCTGTGTTTAATTGCCCTTTTCCGAGTACTTGTACTTGATTATTCTAAACCGCAGAAAAGACATGTAGTAACTTTTGTTTTGTTTTCAAATTACTTGAATTGCCAAGTACCTTTTCAAGTATTCATCTGGAACTTTTCCAAATTAGAGTAACTGTATATTACTACATTGCCATATACATAAAGTCATCATTATGACAAATTTACTTGTTGCAGTAGTGTGTGAGTGATATCCAAGTTTCACGGCACATCAACACCAAAAGGGTCATACAGTGCCAAAACAGGTGTAAAACTACCCTACGAGCTTGTTGCAGTAGAATATCACCAAACTGTAATTAAACACAATAGTATTACATTATTACTGTACAATTACATTATTACAATCACATTATTACAATTTTTGCTGTAGAATATCACCAAACAATAATTAAGCGCCATGACATTATGCAAGGGTTAACAATCAAGCATATGCCATGTAACTTAAACTGTTTATTATAAAGTATATCTGAAAGCATTTTCACATTTTGTGCATGGTATAAACCTTGAGTTGATGGATTTCATCTCTCTGCTATTGTGTCACCTACAAGGCATCCGCAAGAGGATTAGCAGAGATTTTGAACAGAGAACTATTAATTTGAAATCTAAAATAGAAAGCAAAACGTAACGTAAACGTTTTTTTTACCAAGTGAAACGGCTTGGTAAAAAATATTGGTGCTTTACTTGTACTTGGCTGTGCTGAGTACTTGTATTTGTGCATAAGTACTTGTATTTGTCTCATCAAGTGAAACGGACAGCAAGAATGGCTAAGACAGTAGTTAGACGCATACAGGAAGTACTTTTGTCCTTGGTCTCAGACACAGCTTATTCAATGCGTTTTTCTGCAACTGAGGCCAAGTCAACCATACGGCCTTGTTAGTAGCAGTACAGACCTAATGTATATGGTACATAATTTTAGATCTTATCAAGCCAACGTGGTTTTGATTCCAATCTCAAAATGACACGCTATCATACCAGCTACATGGCTATTATAGGCACAGATATAACTTATTCAAGCAGAATATCACAGCCCAATGTCTCTTAGTTTATGGGCTTACTTGTGCATTTGTAACATTAGAACAGAGTATGTTTCAGTTGTATAAATACAACTAATATTACCAATGCTGCAGTTCGTACCAGTCACATAAAACCCATAGTTTACTGACAATGGTAGCTACATATACTACCACCACCACAGTAGTAGTATTATTGCAGCAACAACAGGGGCAGTATCAGCAGGAGGGCAGCGGCAGCAACAAAAAAGTTTCCATAAATTCCTTTATTAAAATGTTTCCATTTCATATTGTCCATGATAAAGTACCGGACCAATACCACACAACGTTCGCACCCGGAGAACATGATTTGGGCTTGGTACAGCGAGTACCTGGAAAAGATGCCGGACCATGGGTTAGGGGTAAGTGTGTTATGATGGGTACATGTCGGACCGTGAAATAGGTGTGTTACTGCAAAATCAAGTGACATGCAATTCTGACCCTCATATTTTGTATGATAAGACCGGCGACTCTCACCCAAATGGTTGCAGCTGTCAATGTGCTCTATTCTGTCACCAGAAAGCCCTGGTCGGCCTGGAGCTGTTCGCCCTGACCATGGTGACAGTCAGCTTTATGGTAGAACTAGCGGTGGCCGTCCGTCTGGTCATGATCCTCCCCAAACCCCCAACGACTGGCGTTCGTCATTGCGGGACACTGTGTCCCCGGATGTGAGGGTGGTGCTTCGAAAAGGTGGGTTGTCTATGTCTAGAACAGAATATAATATCCTTCTTCAAAAGGCAGTGGAATGTAGGTATTCCAAGATATATAACTTCATTTAGCTACTTCAAACCATAAGCCCCAAATTATTCCAAGTAGGCTAGTAATCCAGCACCAGGGAATGAAGAAGCAGTATACCAGAAATGTTCTATTTTTCGAAACGTTTCGCAGCGGATAGAAACATATGGGTCAATGCGCCATGTAAATTATAGTATGTTTATAGGCTAGATAATTATTACATGATATATACCGTAAATATCACAAAGCACTAAAGCCCTAGCGTATATGATATACGTCAGAGCTTTACGTGCTTTACGTTGGCATTGGACCTATGAATATCATATAGCTAAGAAAAAAATACCCCTTTTAACGTCCGTGCTTTTGACCCAGCTTGGGAAATAAACCCCCTTTTCCACCCCCTAAATGTATACCTTAACCTGTAGGCTAAGACAGCCAACCTGTATATAACATATCAGACACAACTACACATAACCTAGTTTTACAAACACGTAATAACGACTACTTGTAGACATACCTGGGAATGTTATTAATTCCAAGTTACTTTTCCTTCCCAGTTCATCCACTGCATTCTTCTTACAGTTGAAAGACGCAATATTCTGTTTAAAAAAAGATTGCACGCTGAGAAACGCAAATGCAGAATAAGTCAGTGGGTCCTATTATGCGATATTAACAACGTACGCTTCACTTCCAGACCAGCGTGCAGACAGAAGATGGAAACGACGATGCAATATAGTACCATATTTAGACTACATCATTTGCAATCGGTAGCGACCCACGCATTTGGGACTTTGGGTATCAGATATGATTAAGGTTTACGTATGTTGAGATAATGCGTCTTAAATGTACCCAGTCCTACTAGCTACCTCTACACACCTAACCTTGGCCTATTCTTGTGTAGCATAGCTATAGCAGCGTTGTAAAGGCTGGAATGTTCCTCTTTAAACATTCGGGCGTATATGTAATAATATAGAGTTACAGGGAATCTGAGGTGGTGCGGTTTCCATAATATTCCTGTTATTGGATTTACGATGGAAATGTCCAATTTGCCATGAAAATTGGCGTGGTGGGAAGAGCAGGCAATACATGTCCTGATGTCTGGGACACTGATGTATTGAACGTTCAAATTGCCCATAGTCTCTTTTGTGGACTCAGGTAAAAAGAAACTTTTATATCAAATGACCAGCCAATGTTTTGATCCGTGGTAATGCGCATTGTAGAAGCTTGTGCACAGATTGCCACACTTTTCCATTAGTTTACATGCAACTCAAGTGAAGTTAATTCAGGTCACACCCCTTTTAACTTACTAAACATCGCAGAATACTATAATGGAAGATGCTTGCAAACTACCGCGTGCCATTTTCTATTTGAGTCTCATGTTGTACATTATTACATGGAGTGGTGTATTTATGTTTGATTTGAAAAATAAGCAGTAAAGAAATCTTGTATCATTTGAGTTGTAGATGTATGTTTAGTTGGAAATGCATGCCCTACTACTTGAGAGCGCCACCTATGGTTGCTGCGCCTTTGAATTCTGATTGCAGAACAAACTTGTCATCCATAAGCTGGGAGGAGAGACAGTCATAAAGAAAATATTAATGTCACAAACGTGACATGAGCAAGTGCAGGTTTTGGCAAAAGAGGGCCATGATCAAATCATGAACTGGAGCAATTATGATCTTAGCACAGCCGACCAGCATAAGTAGATTTTCTGTGTTGACAGAACTTTGTAACATTTACCATTGCATAAGTCTCAAGGATGAGATGTTGCTCTGGCCTTGTAATGCTCCCCCAGATTACTATATCCCACAACAGAGGCAATAAGGATGGACCATTTGATATCCCAGCGTAAGGGTGGTTTTTTGCTTCCTTTTTTTTTTTACAAAAATTGCTCCGGGTTCGATTGGAAAAAAAATCTTGCTTGGCCTTTAAATTAAAAATATGTTCTGGCTGCTGCCAGAAGGAAGAAAAATTGCATGGATAACAACAAATGAATAATTTGCTGGTCATGGATAATAAGAGCTAGGCCTAACGCGGTTCCAGTACATGTATGTATAAGCAGACAATAAGTGATGCGCCCATAGCATGCATAGGGTGTTCTATTTTTACTTACGGGGATTTCCGTTCATTCCCATTTTAGACTGACATCGGGATTCCCCTTGCCGCTATGCAATGAATATATGGAATGTACTTCACCGCAGATTATGTTTTATTCACACATGCTATACATACATTGCTGCTGATACTACTACTACGGCTACTGCAACTGTTACTCCTGCTCCTCCTCCTCCTCCTCCTCCTCCTCCTACTACTACTACTATTTGTACTATTAGTACTACTGTTACTACTTCCACTATTGCTACTGCTACTACTTTTACTACTAATACTGCTACTTTTACTACTAATACTGCTACTACTAATTTTTACTACTACTACTACTGCTATTACTACTACTACTACTACTACTACTACTACTACTACTACTACTACTACTATTAGTACTATTAGTACTACTGTTACTACTTCCACTATTGCTACTGCTACTACTTTTACTACTAATACTGCTACTTTTAC
>JAAUYG010039858.1_pt1 | contig 14221 bp, 11 predicted proteins | sample 7278091 | NCBI WGS metagenome assembly JAAUYG01 (sample SAMN14350201, study PRJNA611818) | marine sediment metagenome | isolation source: surface marine sediment (0.6m) | place: French Polynesia: Moorea | collected 2018-08
CTACTACTACTACTACTACTACTACTACTACTACTACTACTACTACTACTACTACTACTACTACTACTACTACTACTACTACTACTACTACTACTACTACTACTACTAAACCAGTAATAGCCACAGGACCAGAGATACCGGAAGCTAAATCCCAGCTTGGTAGACTCACTCTTGGACGCCAATCAGTTGACTTACTGGAAAGTCCTTCCGCGTTGTTGCATCTGTCCGCTAGGTGTCACGGATTATTGCACGGAGAAGAGACCTAAAATACAGCACCTCTAGTGTGACCTCGGGAAACATCAGCTTGATGAATTAGAGACTCTCAGGTGCCGAAGTGACACCGACAAGAAAACGATTTGGTGCGTGTTGCGGGCAGCAAGCCGGGCCGACACATTCGCTCACGTCTTTAGGGTGTCTCTCTCGCTCTTTTTTTTTTTTTTTTTTTTTTGAGAGGGGGCGAAATTTGTAATTTAAAAAAAAGTAGGGTTCACGGGTTAGAGATATAGAGGCGTCGAGAGCTACCAAACAAACATGTAGACCAACACGAGCGTCTGGAGCAAATTAAACAGATTACAAGTGTCCTGTCACCCATCCGTAGCTGGGGGCTACTGAGCCAGCCGAGTGTTTAAAGATGACGGATGCGTTTCTTGTGTATGCTGCGAGAATTACATACACATTATGCTGAATGGTTTGTCAACCGAGTAATCATCGACCAGCACTCCGGTGACGCTCCTAATAGAGTGCCGGCAGGAACTAATGACGTCTGGCCGAGGATAAACTCAAAACTTGCTGCCCGGAGAAGCAGAAACTTTAAGGTGACGCTCGACGAGGAAGACGCAGATGAACGAACGGTAGGCATTGGTCATTGGAGGGGTTGGGGCGTGCTCTCGGAGGCACTCGTGGCTAGGGCGTTGGTTAGCTATTCATAACATGATTTGAAATTCGTAAACATGTCTCGGGTTTCTTCATGATATTGACACAGCCTTCAATCAACTCGCGGTAGCTAGCGCCTAAAAAAGCCAGAGAGACTTGGCTTGAGACAGAGGGTGGCTGCTGGTTAAATTCGGGCAGAGACAGAGAGATAGGGGCAGAGACAGAGAGCAAAGCTTGGCGACAGAGCGCGCTGGAGCCAGTGTCAGCAGAGGTTCCTGGGTGGGGACTTGAACGGCAGACGCCGATTTGGCGCGGCGCAGACGACAGCGTTGATGTGGCGGGAAGCTTTGTGGAAACAAACGTCGTTGGGTAATCGCTGCCAATTACGGAAAGAGCTGAAGCAAGATCAGAGGCGGGAGAGGAGAAGGCACACTCAGAGCTACGTAAATCCACTGTCGCTTTCGGCATGAAGGGAGATTATCGGGCTCTGTGACACAGAATAAACCGCCCGTGACAGTGCTCCGTGCTGGAGAGTTTCTATATAAAGGGACTGCTGAGTATGCACACGGATCAGGGAAGTCCCCCCTCAGTTGGGGCGGCCGGGAACTGCGTGGCCATGGACATGTCAGTCAGGAGCTACCTGGAGCGGACTCCAGAAAGGATCCAGAATGGAGAAAAGCGATCTCTGGATACTGACAGTAGCGATAGCGAGTACGAGGAGATTTGTGACCTGTCGCCAACCTGCGGAGAATCCCGTCTGGTGGACAGCGGCGACAGGAGCAGTCCGGATGTGACGTCACCTTCTACTATGACGTCATCTCCGGTCGAAAGGAGAGAGAAGGAGCAGCAGAGAGCTCCCGGCGAGGACCAGGGGAAGGGAAAATCGTATCAGCGACATCCGAAGCCTCCCTACTCTTATATAGCGCTCATAGCCATGGCGATACGAGATTCTCGTGACAAGAGACTTACCCTGTCGGAAATCAACGAGTATCTCATGAACAAATTCGAGTTCTTCCGCGGCAGCTACACCGGATGGAAGAACTCCATTCGCCATAATCTCTCGCTGAACGAGTGCTTCATCAAGATTCTGCGGGATCCGACGCGACCGTGGGGCAAAGACAACTACTGGACGCTCAACCCCAACAGCGAGTACACCTTCGCCGACGGCGTTTTCCGTCGCAGACGGCGCCGCCTCATCAAGCGTCCCCATGGGGAAGACGCCTCGAGGTACGGAGGGGTGGGACGCCACCATCAACTTCCGGCCACGCTATCGGCGGCAGATTTCGTCAGGCATTCCGGCCAGTTGTCGCCGCATCTGCCTCGTGGCGTATTGATCCAGCAATCGCATAATATCGCTCATAACAGCAGCGCCCCCGACGGGATACGAGGAGGAGAATTAGCCGGAAGTTCCGCCATGCGAGATTATTTACCAGCGGAGAGGTTGTCTCAAGAAGGCAAGACGGTGTTCCCTGGTCCATTCTCCATTGACAGTCTGCTGGGCTCCAGAGACGCAGGGACACAGCAGGTTAGGGTGACCAGCCCGGGGACGAACGACGCGCCTTCACGGAATCCCAAAACACGACAGAGCAGTCTACCGTGCCCCAAACCGTTACGCCTGCTGCCACGGTCTTCCCCTCTGTACCCTCCAATGTTTCCGTTTTCCCCATACTCCATGGCACCTCATTCCCAGATTTTGCAGCAGACGTCCGTCAGGCATGGAAGACACTCCCTTCCGGCGCCAGGTGCCGTACTTCCGGAAGAAAATCGGGAGTCCACACTGTCGCCGACGCACCCTCTGCTGCTGCCGTACGGCATACAGCTGTGCAGTCCCTTCCTGTCCCCCCACGCCTGGCAGTCCGGGTTGGCGGCGGCGGCGGCGGCAGCGGCGGCCAATGCCGGTGCGTCCCGAGTGGCGACGTCGTACTACGCCAAGTGTTACCAGGAGTGGTTCTCTCAGTACGTCCAGGCGTTACAGAAATCGGCCGCCGAGCAGGCATGTGTATCAGACTCGCAGACACCGTTGTCAAAATGACGTAACCCAGTAACACTAATATGTACATGTATATATGTATCTCTTATTTGTTTGTTACGACTTAGATTGGATTAACTCATGAATTACCTCAGCGGCGTACTTTAGTGTCAGATTCGAACAGCGCAGAACAAAACTAACAGTTTACGCATTGGGGGAAAAATCAGATCAAACTTTAGTCCAGCGGCAATGAGACTGAAAAATTAAAGTGTGGGGGACATGACTCTACCATAGAATTTGTGGTAAAAGAACTAATAATTCCAATATTTCAGTATGCTGCATTATTTATAAATATATACAGTGAAAAGATCAAAAATTGAGTGAACTGATAATGATAATTTTAAACAAAGCTATACCCTAAAATTTATGGTGATAAAACCTAATAATTGCAATCAATACATTGCACTATTTATTATACATCGAAATGGTATTGAAGAAATTCACGTATAGACAAACGCGTTTAGCTTTATTCCTACAACCAAGCTACAAGATATGGAAATAGAAAAGTGCGAGTGATTGCTTAGAAAAAAATAATTACTGGAGCAATGTTTTGATTATTTAAATAATATTTGTTTTATTTATAAACTTAACTAAATACATCCTGATGCCAATCGATTGTATTAATTTTAGCTTGAACTTTTTTGTTAAACAGTTAAGCAGTGGTTTATTTTATGAAAGGTTCGGGGATGATGCGACCAACTCTTAAATATATATTTAAGACGTTCCGATATTTTTAACGTCCAAACGCAGTTTCTGTTTTCGTATGACACTGGCGTCTCTTAATATGGGGATTACCCCCAAATAAGCTATCTGGATATACCGAAATGCATGGCCAAAGTGCCACCAATGTTAGACTAAAAAGATTAAAATTATAGCTGTTTGCTTGGACTTCTTGTCGTGTAAATATCAACATTGCATAATAGGATCGCCGTTATACTATATATAAGTATTACTTGAAAACAGTCCCTTATATTCGCTCGTCTTGATATTATTCCTCACGGATGTTTTCTTACAAATATTCACTATTATTATGAGTTTCTGTATAACAGAAATTTTATACAACACTATCAACTAACTGCCAATGCTTTAAATTCACGACAAGCCAGAGCTAAAATTTGCCTACAAATGTGTCCTAATGGTGGATTGATGGCATATCCACAATCGGCCTGTTCTGTCTATATTTCATGGCAGCCATAACTAGTAATTTAAGGTCATAAAGGAAAAGATTAGAATGTTAAATTTCTAGTAATAATTCCTGTATAAATTTCTCAGTATAGTTAGGCTTTCCGCGCTTAATGGATTCAGATCTGATCGGAAACAATTACTATGTAAATTCATCTAACTTCGTAGTAATTATGATTGGTAGTTTGAGCTGTACTTTCACGGGATATAGCTTAAGAACTTACCGGCAGCTTTCGATCGCCACTGCGATCGCCATCAGTATGGTACGTGCGCCCTTTTGCGTCCTCACGCTAGCAGAGGCGTACAACTTGCGAAGATTGCACAGTCGGTCGAAAGCTTTAATAAGTTTTCAAGTTTAATCCGTGAAAGTACAGTTCAAATAAACCTTTTTTTTCCAAAATTACTGCGATATTCCAAAAACTAAGGCAGAAAAAAATTCTATGGCAACAATCACAATCATGAAGCGTGTTTCGAGCATATAGTTCTATCGCTCCTACTGTTCCAGCAACAGATTATTTATGCAAACCATGCTCTTTGTTTTAACTTAATCGTCTGATTCGCCCGAGCGTGACCAAGCAAATGACTTGAGTAGAGGGCGCCCATTGAGAGTTTTGGTATGTATATTAGCAAACGGACGCAAGGCAGTGCCATAATTTTGAGGATCTTCGAGCACTTATGTTAATTTTTCACGAAGACGTCAAGTGGACGCTGATATAATCTGCCAGACTTTGGTCTTCTAATGCTATCGTCTTGAAGTTGTTTAGACATCTTTGGTATAAAAATATAAAATATTTTGAAATCAAAGTAATTGCCCCCGCGATTCAATGTGCGAGGGTTGCTTAAATAGAAAAAAAAGACAAAACATAATGAAATGTACAAGGGAACTACAGATTATCCCGTTAAACATCCCCTATATTTGGAGATCTCATTAAATGTATAGTCTGCATAATCTATTTTAAGTATTAATATTTGTTCAAATGTTCTTTCGGCCAATCACTAATCTTCGAAGCCCAGTTAATGGCAATTTAATTATAACCCCGGCTAAAATATTTTGTAATTCTAACACATTGCATTTTAATGGAAAGCAAATTCAGTGTACAAATAATCTAGTGTGAACGTCCACACTGCGATCAGGTGCTTATGTTATAAGATGAAGCTCTGTTTGAGCTTAGTTCAATTCAGTTATAATGTTTCCCAGTTAGTGCTGAACTTGTAATTTCTTTGAAGCCAATGATCTGTGTTCCATTTGTGGAAGTAAAAACGAGAAGAATGTGTAAACTTTTAGCTTGGGAAATACTTTATCCATGCCGTCATAATGACATCCCACCGGTATTGTTTATATTCTATTTTGAAAAAAAAATGCTTAACTGCTTCAAAATATACCCTGCCAATTCAATGAATAGTTAGATAGGATGATCTCAATCTTACTGTATTTGCTTTGGTAGATTAAAAAAAAACATACAATGAGTACAACGCGTTCAATACAATGTAGCAAATGGTGTGGCTTTTGTAAAAAAAATAGCTTTTGTAATACGGTGCTACTATAATGAAATGAACGACATTTCCTTGCAATCCTTAAGGTGCTTCACTGGAATTTTTGTTTTCTTTTTCACGAACCTTACGTTCTAATTGTTTATAAATTATAACAAATCTGTCTTGCTTTTAAATGACCCGCCTCCCTGAATGATCTCAAGAATCGTTATTATTTTAGCATCTAGAGATTGTATCAAGCACGCTGGGTGCAATCTAATGGGAATCAAAGTTTTCAATATCTGACCGAAAGCATGTAAATATCTTTTGTTCGCATTTTCCTACGGATTAATTTGTCGATCTTTCTATCATCAGCGTGTTAAAGAACACGGCTTTTCGCCATCTATATACATGTAGTTTTTTGCATCAGATGAGTTACTCATTCAAAGAAAAGCACATCAACAAAATATGGCGTATAATTTTCAAACACTTTAATTTATTAAAATGCGTACGCTTCATTGTCAAGACGCCGCTAAATAAAGAGGAAAGACGAAATTGATTTTATTTGACTGGCTGCACAAAAGTAATTTTAATTTTATAATAATATCGGTTGCATGCTTATGTTTTCAACCTATGTGCCTATTAACTTATTATTAAGAAATCCCGTGATTGATTGTGTTATTAATTTGTCGATAACCTGGTGTCAGTTCATGCAGTTTGAAGCTACATGAGAATAGGTCGTGTGCGAACTTGACTGTTACTAACATGCTCGAGCAGCTATAAGCTTATTTGCTATTTATTACTACTACAAACAGTCTGAAATACTCCAAGTCGTGAGATTTTTTCTTGTAATTATGAAGACAGATCTAATAAACGAGTAAGAAAACTCACATTTGTTTTATGCCTTTTTAATTGCAAAGCAGAGGTCATTTTTTGGGAAATCAGCTACTGTGTAACCCTCCACCCCCACACCACCCACAACAAACCCCATTGCCTACACTCTTTTGTTCATCGCCGGCATACTACTACTACTACTACTACTACTACTACTACTACTACTACTACTACTACTACTACTACTACTACTACTACTACGACTACCATTACTGACTACTGCTACCACTACTACTACTACACACCACCAACTGCTACTACTCCATATTTCGAACTCTGTACTAAACCAATGGCGTTGCGAAAAAGTCACGCTGTCACTTTACAATTTGCAGGACCTCCATTAGCTTTACTTAGCTGAGGTTACTGGAGGTTCCCGAAACTATATGCATATTGCTATAGCGAGGCGCGTCAGGACAATAGGGCTCCTTGGGCTAGAGAGGCTTTCACCGGCTATTAATAATTATAAAGACCGCTAAAATAAATAGACAAAAAAGCATAATTATTCAAGGGGTTCAGGGCTCTTCAACCACTTATACTTTCTTTCATACCTGGATAGTTTTCCTCTGAAAAAAAGCAACAACAAAGCGAACCTCACCTCACTGGTGGCATCGTTCACCGGTTCAGACTGGGGTCCAATTTGATAGTAACAACGAGCATCAGCGGGGAGCTTACAGCATCGGGCCACAGCGGTCACCTCCGTTCCTACACCGCTGAACGCCACACAAGCCATCTCTCCACCTTTCATAGTTACAGTCTCCCCCCGGCGGCTCACGAACTCAGACGTCATACTGGAGCAGCCAACCAGAATGAAGCCTCCAGGACACGTGACTGATGCTTCGTCTGACGCCGCCCGATTTGTGACCCGCGACGTCACGGTGAGACAGGAGAGAGCCGTAGCAGTTTCTGTAAAAAAATAGTAAAAAATACTCAGCTTGCGAAAAGTTGCTACGGGAGTATGTAAGGAGTCAGCAGCAAGCGGCACGATAGACGTATGTTAGAGTGCGTTACTTCAGCTTGACGAGGTTGCGAATTCGCTTCCATATTATTTTCTCAGTAGGCAAATATTTAACTAGTACTACAATATATGTCAATTTGTTTCTGCTGCCACCCCAGGATAGACCAATTTTGAATCGACAAGATTTAATGTGAAAATATTAACGGGGTTCACGTTAAGATCCAAATATGGACCTCAACACCAACAAATACACAAGGTTAATGTACTTTATGTCACATGTTATATGATGGAAATATATCCTTACAAGACTGAGTGCGGATATGCAACACTATAAAGTTAAACTATTACGTGGCTTAATTCAGCTCTACACAATATGTAAAAGGACAAAGTCACATGAAACTTCTATCACGAACGGCATATAAAAGAAGTCGAGAGCACCTTAATTTCGTTGATGTGCAGTTTGCTGGGACAGACACCGATTATCGGTAATATTAGATACGCTAGATATGCACGTTATTACTAACAGTTATCCTGTTAGATAATAGATATGAAGTTACTACAGTTATCCTGTATTGGCAATCACGGTTTCCGAGAAAGTTGACCATATATTTAGACAAGCTCACCTATACTGTTTTACCTACAGGTATATGTTCCATGGTGCTGTCCTATCATGCTTAATTTACCCAAACCTCTTTGATTTACCTGAGCTAACGTTTCCTCGGGTGTTTGCAGGCACAGAATATATTTGGTGTTGCCCGGTGTTAGAGCCTTCATCTACTTCCTCCTGTCCATCATCTCCACTCTCCTCCTCATTGGCTTCCTCGCCACTCCCTTCTAATCCAGATTCTACATCGCCCTCATCTTCACCGCTTGCTGGAGTTTCCTCTCCGGATTCTTCTCCGGGTGCCTCTTCTGTTTCTTCCTCGGATTCCTCCCCGGATTCCATCCCGGATTCCTCTCCGCTTTCATCTCCAGATGTCTCTCCCGGTTCATTCGAGCTCCCAGATTCCTCTTCTGTCTCCTCCCCGGATTCCTCTGCATATCCTGACCCGTCAGTGTCGGTTTCGTTGTTCTGATTTTCCTGGTCCTCGCCACTTTCCATTTGTTCTCCTGCATCTGACTCGGGTTCCTCCTCAGTTCCACTTCCCTCTTCCTCCCCTTCGTCTGCTCCGGTTTGTTGACCGCCATCCTCCCCATCTTCGCTCGAATTCTCTTCTCCCTCTTCCCCATCTTCCTCTTCTTCATTGTCGACTTCCCCTTCACTGTCGCCTTCTTCTTCTTCCTCTACTTCTTCTTCCTCCTCCTCCTCCTCCTCCTCTTCTTCTTCTTCTTCTTCTTCTTCTTCTCCTTCTCCTTCTCCTTCTCCTTCTCCTTCTTCTTCTTCTTCTTCTTCTGAACACAGGTCCGGGAAGTCTTGGCAAAACTGTAGCGGGCATTCTGGGTCAACATCAGCCAGTGGCGTATCCTCATTTCTGGAAGCTTTGAACGGTATGTCGGAATCTGTTATCACAGTGGCTGTGTTCGTCACAGCATCTCCAAATACCTCGTGCTCCACCAAACCTTGGTAGTCGTCGATGAAATTATCCCCCATAGTGACCCCCGTCAGGTCCAGGCTCCCATGGCAGGCTCTGTGCAGGGCCGCCCCTGAACGGTATCCTTGATTGTGAGATATCCAGTTTCCACAGAATCTGGAATTAGATATTACTCCGTTCTGGCCTTCCTGAAGACAGAGGTACATGGCTCCACCTCGCTCGTTACACGTGTTCTCTTCAAACGAACAATGGTCAAAGCGAACAAAACTGGGACTTTCTTCTTTTGCAAAGTTGATCCAGATGGCACCGCCCACGCTAGACCCCCAACGATTAGGTTCCGCGGGCCCGGCGCGGTTCTTTGAAAACATGGAGGTCGTTATATCCAAGTTGGAGCGAACGGAGATGATAGCGGCTCCGTTCTCTGCCGAGTTTTCCCGGAAGAGACAGTTGGCGCATGTCAAATGACCGTCAGACACGGCGATGGCCCCTCCTCCCAAATCCCCTCTGACCAGGGCTCGGTTACGGACGAAGTGAGACTGGGATATGTAGGCTTTGGCGTTTGCTGAAGCTAAGTAGATAGCCCCACCTTGGTGCTGCGCTACGTTCTGGATAAATCTGCAGTTGGCGATCTGCGCTTCTGCTTCGTCTCCGAGATATACAGCCCCTCCGTGAAACGTCATGCCATTCTGTGGATCTGATTGGCCGTTTCCCATAGACGTGCGACACGTGGAATTCTGAATAGAGACGTCAGAGAGGCGGATTAATCCTTTCCTACCCACGACGATGGAGCCGCCATCCTGCTTTAACACGTGCCCAGACCCCCTACCCCCAGGGCCGCCCTGTCTCTGCCCTGTATGAATGGCGCCCCCTCCCCCATTGTGCAGACCCAGCTCCCTAACAGTAAGCCTGATAGCGTATCCAGAATCAGAATCCTGTCCTAGCAAATCACCGCTAGGATCCCTCTGGGCCACCACGAAATGTCGCGTCCGGGATTGGCCATCCAGGACAATCGTCCCTCCCCCGATAAAGGTCAGATTGTGGCTGATCCAGACCTGCTGACTCAGGCTGATAGTGTGACTCGCGTCACCGCAGGAGAAGTGGATTTCGTCGCTCGCAGTTGTTCCGGACACGACCTGGATCAGTGTGTCCTCGGTACAGCTTCCTGCTGTCCCGTCCCCTACTGTGACGATGGCTGGGGACACCGGTGACGTCACCAACAGCAACAACAGGAACCGGAACCAAGAAGCCATACTGGAATCATTCACACACAACATCATTAAGTCGTTCGTTCGATATCCATAGAAAGAAGTCGCCGAGAGCAACGCCGAAATTGGTCGAATTAACGCATATCGTGATGGGGTTTCCGGATTGGGGCTTTCCGTAATCCAGATGTAGACAGGTCTATGGTCTACACTGGGTCGTGTAGCGGTAGAGTACCAACTGCTGAAGCGTGCCGGTGGAGGGCGTTTACTTTGTAAGCAAGGGCTAAAGTGTCAACACAGCCTACAGGCACCCAGGCGGTCTGTCACGCAATAACATCGCAAATCAACGAAGCGTGACAGCGGAGGCAGCATACTCCCTGCTACTTTTCTACCGAAAATGCTGAATCGGCCGAATACAGGCTTGTAGGCTTAGGCCTAAATGTGTTTTTGGTAAAATACGCACACCTTCTCAAATCACTCCAAGTATTTGCTTGACCCACAAAAGGCATCATCATAGAGCCCGCTGCTTACAAACTGCCAGTGGCGTCTATTTGGTCACACCCTGTCCAACAATGTCCAAATGCCTTTCTCCATCGCGCCTGTAACGTTAGGCAGGCTGGTATGCCTACAGGTAATTCATTCTTAGAGAGGATGCTGAGGTTTGGTCAAGTGTGTGAACTTATCATGTCGTACATAGTCACTATAAGCATGCAATCGCTGTAGCTGCTGTACATCGTATAGTGGGCATGTCATCCTGGGATTTAAAAACCCGCCAATCTGTCGAACTGACGATATTCTTCTTCCACCTCTCCTACCGGATGTCCCAGCAAAATTGCTTGGCTGTATGACCTCCTCCAGCACAACATACAGAATCTGCTGTACATGGAGGTGATAATTGACCAAACAGGACCATGTCTAACGGGATCAAACTGAATAAGCCCCCAATGCCACCCCCATCCCAGGAGTAGGTGAATGTCCTTGGGGGGAGGGGGGGGGGTGAAGACAACTGGGTTCGAACTCGTGACCGCCTGCAGCTGATACTTTTACCACGCTAAGGGAAATGTGTTCTGTGCAACCTGAATCCCTGAGAAAGTTACAATGTTACTGGGAGCCACCCTCAGATTGGTGATAGGAACAATAGTATTTATTTTTAGTTAGTTATTTAGTTATTAAAATATATTTATACATTGGGTGGCAGGTATTCTTCCTTGGGGCCTAGTTAAAACAAACATAAAATCAGACCGGAAGAAATCATAAAATACATTGTATTTTCCGTTTGTATAATCGTTTAAAAGACAAGATATCATTGCTACATTTATTCATTGCTAAGACTGTTCCATAAAATTTGACCTTGATCATACAGTAAAACATATTGTATAATGTTCAATGTTTGTCTTGGTGCACACAGTTCGTCTTTTACAGCACCTATGTTGGATTGTTGTAAAATAATGACTTGATAAATTCTCACATCGACTTTAAGGCACATATACTTAAAAACTGCTGTAAAAAATCCAGACGCTCTCTTACACTTTGCAACCCTAACCGCTGAATAATATCGACACCACATACATTTCAGTCAAAGATACCAGACACTAGACATGCGCCTTGCACTATATACGTTGAATTTTATCGATATAAACAGGTGTACAACCCTAGATATCCAGATAACATACATGTAATTTGCGGGCGGGGTTTTCTGCTGTCCCAGCGGTCTTTCTTGTTTATATTTCAATATCCTATATTTAGAAGATTATGCCCAAGTTACATACCTGGGTCTGTTGCTAAATGTCAGGATCCTTTACGAGACTTTGAAATCTGAGTGACCTTGAATTTAACCTTTCATGGTCACTCAAGGTCAAACGTGATGGTGTCATTGGACTCTCCGTATGTGATGGCCTATTAATGTTTAGTGGTAACATCTGGCCTAACTAGACTCTTCTCTGAGATACAAGGCTTCAAAATCTGATTGACCTTGATCTTGACCTTTCAAGGTCACCCAAGGTCAATCTAATGGTCCAGTTGGACTCCCTATATATGGTTTCTTATTTATGTTTAGTAGTAACCTGGAGCCCAACTAGGCTCCTTTGCGAGATATACATGTAAGTCTTAGAAATCTGAGTGACCTTGATTGTACCGTTCAAGGTCAAATTTGATGATGCAGTTGGACTCCTGATATATCAGCTCCTATTAGTGTCTAATAGTAATTACATGTATATCTCTCACCGTTTAACTGTTTTAGCCAAACTGTTCTCGAAAACCGTTCTCCTGTCTCTTATCATTAGACCAAAATTTGGACACCCACACCCACCCTTGTTCCTGGGCAACTTTTTTTTTTTCAAAATCGAATCGTTCCTCCCTGAGTCAGAGGGAAGGCTCCCCCCTCCCAAACAGTTGAACGATTCAATATTTGTTGGGATGTTTTGCAAACGGACACACACATAACGTGATAAAACCCCAGCAGACAAGGCATGCAAAAATGAGGCGGGGGTTGCCTAATGGTTATTTGCATGCATGTTAATATTTGATCACCAAAGTATGATTTGACTAAGTTTCATGCAGGTTCTGCAGTCCATAGACCTGTCCTATCATTTGATGGCGAGGAAAAGAAATGTCGGTAGGGCAAACATGCATCAAGAAGCATGACTAAGCCGTTTGGCCTTACCCAGCGAGGAAATTGACTTGTAATATCGTGATATTTTCTTAATAACAAAGATGGTGTAGAAATCTTATTTTCACAAAGAGAAATAATTTTTAGTTTTCTGATAGGGACGCGTTGGGGACGTCTGGTGCCCAGACGACGGTTAATCTCGTTGTAGCCCATATACTGTTGGGGGGGAGTCTCTACGTCACAGTCCAGCTATGGATGACAGAACTTATTATGATGTAACCTCTATCAATATCAAGTAATATGCAATTATTTGCAGTCCCTCTTATTTTATGCTTTCCGATGTATTTAAAATGCAATGGAAACGAACCATAAAGTTGTCCGTAATACAAGACGATATATAAAGCATGCGGACAAAGAAACGCAAGGTTTATACTCATGCATGAAAAATGCGTTGGGGCATTATTGGTGTTTGCGAAGTGGAGGCAGGGGCAACAGTATGTGACGAATATAAAGCTAGAGAGTAGCTGGCAGGGCAAAGCTGACGCGCCGTCTTAGCTCGACAAAAAAAGAAGAAAATATCGTGACGTAGAATAAAATCTGTGGACGAAACCGCAAAGTCGCGCGAGCATGAAAAAGCCATGCCAAAGCATTCAGCAGTCAGACTCTTATACCGTAACTGACTACCGCTAGGAAGTGACTTACTGATGCTGCTCATAAGACGGCCAACGAACACTAGAGTGGCTCCTAGATCACACGGCCAGTTTGTATGGTATAAGGGGCGCGCCCATGTCCTGCACAATGTGGAGGCTATAGCGTCGTCGTGCGTGAAAATGCCTGAAGAATGCAATTCACAGTTGTAGTTCTGATCAAGGTTACGCAAATAGTGCGCGAGTTGAGTTTTGTCACAGGTGCGAGTGATCAGAAACCGAACATAGCATGCTTAGGCAATGTGGGTTACAAAAGCCAAGGCATGAACCACGCTACATTGATTGCGCTTTCCAAAATGACAATCATAATATTTATTTATTTATTTATTTACTTATTTATTTATTTATTTATTTATTCGTTTATTATTTGCTCTGTTTTTATTTATTCATTCAATATATATTTAAAGGGATTTGTATGAACAAAAGCTCAAACTTGATATATCCATATGGATATAAATGTAGGTGTTTTTTGTCGTCTCCTTATACAGTGGGAATTAGGGACACCCGGGCAAGGGACTGTGAAAAGCTGTCCTCAATTCTGAGGTGGTCTTTATTTCTCAGGTCTGTTTGTATGTACTGAATATGCCTAGGGACTGAAGTGACTGTCCTTAGTTCCCAGGTTGTCCCTATTTCTCCGGTGGTCTTAAAGACAGGTTTCACTGTATATAGTGACATGTACTGCTACTACTACTACTACTACTACTACTACTACTACTACTACTACTACTACTACTACTACTACTACTACTACTACTACTACTACTACTAC
>JAAUYG010212810.1_pt1 | contig 14219 bp, 7 predicted proteins | sample 7278091 | NCBI WGS metagenome assembly JAAUYG01 (sample SAMN14350201, study PRJNA611818) | marine sediment metagenome | isolation source: surface marine sediment (0.6m) | place: French Polynesia: Moorea | collected 2018-08
GCCGACTACTGCCGCAACCCTGGGGGTAGGGAACGAGTCGGGCCGTGGTGCTATACAGATACTGCCGGCACCTGGAACAACTGCAGCGTCCCAATATGTGGTGAGTACGATAGCTATAATATATCGATTGCACAATGCATGCAATGCCACGATTTAAATGGAACTTCTCAACCTCACGATACGAATCTGGTTTTAATTGGTGCTGCTACAGTTGATTACTTCAGATAAATATATTACCAAGGTGATCTGCCGACTGGAAGCAATTCTAACAGGGATATATATGCTGTGATGCCAAGGGCAATGTTGTATTCTACGTATATCCAATATATTCTAACTTAATGATGCATCTCTAAGCATCACAGTCTACATTGCGCCCTGGCTGTTTTGATGTTTGCCAAGTGTATACCAATACTCTCGTTCCATATGCATGGCATATGTGACACTGGCATTTCGCACTTCCAGCATTTCGGTAGACAACTGGCGTATGTATACCACCGGACTATAGAGACTCAGTCGACTACGGAGGCCGAAGGACGACACCTGCTGAATGTTTGAGCGAGTGTTCCTTATACCATCTACGCCTGTGTCTGTCCTTCCAGTTCGTGGAGAGCACTGGGGAGTGTTACCTCGGCTTCTCCCACTCGGCGACAGGGGACCCGGACCAGGTCCCCACCACACAGGGCTGTCAGCCTGACACCAAGTATTACGAGCGTATTTTGTTTGGTGAGTTTTGGCTTTCTTACAAAAAGTTATGTAAGGCTGCTGCCTTTATTGTACCTAATATTTTCCTTCTCTGTGAGATGGTCCCTTTTTAGTACAAAAGTGATTGACTGGCTAAGATCACACAAGCAGTCAGCGAGCATTAGGGGAAAATATGAAACGGCCCCTAAGTTGATCGAAAGTTGTAACACATGGCATGTATTGATGTGAAGCCAAACGCAATTTCAGCTAGTCCAGTCAGAGACTCCATGATGTCTGTTCGTAGCTGCTGCTGAGTCTTTATCCAGCAAAGAAGTAAAAGTGTTTATGGTATTCCCTACCATTGTTATCTCATTCTGCATCGTAACTATTGCTGCCCCCATGCTATATTTTAAAAAAAGTAATGATAATTGTACTGTGCAGTAGCCAGAATAGGGCCCTGCTGACAGCGGCACCAACAAAATCATTCGTATGCGCAGCGCGAAACATACAGTTCTTCAACACCACACGAAATGTTTCATAAATCCGTTTGTTTCCAGAACCCCGCTATGTGAACGTGTCCAGTGTTAGAGGTCGAGACACACCAGACTGCCTATCAACCTCCCGTACTGTAGCCTGCCGGACTGTGGAGTATGTGCTGCCTTACATCGACCACGGTTACCACATCTACGTGGAGACTGACCCTGCAGGACAGGACAGTGTGATGACGTGCTTCGCCGGTGATAGGCGAAACGAATCTATCGAGAACCCCATAAACCGATCCCTAACCTTTATTGGGTTGCCGAATTCCGAAAACGTGTCCGCGATGATCAGCTGCCCTAAGCAAGGGCAGCTAAGGGGCAGGTTCTTTTTCTTTCTGTCGGAGGGACCTTTCAGTTTCAACACCATTGGCTTCAAGAATATCCGTCTGCGCAACCTCCTGCTGAACCTCAATGGCTTCCGTTTGATGATCGAGAAGGCAGACCTTGTTGATGTGGGCATTGGTAATAGTATTTACTATGACTGCAGCAGCGTCGCTGTCCATATAAAAGATTCCACTATGGCTGGGGTCACCACGATTCCCGGCGCCTTTGGTAGCGAGATCAGTGCTTCCTTTATCTCTCTTTCCGGCTGTGCATTCCTTCTCATATACCTGGAAAATTCCAAGTTTACCGATGTCCGTATGAGTTACCTGGCTAACGACCCACCAAATGACTTCGGTCTTATACTGATTGTCATAAACTGCGAGTTCACCATGGCTGCCGACAGCATTGTTGTCGACCCAGGGATCATAGTGTACTTCTCAGAGTTATACAACTCCATTGAAGTGGCGAACACTTCATTTCAGGATATACGCTTCACCAGCATCCTTGCTGTGGAAAGTGGCGTGCTGTGGTTAAACCAGAACCCCAAGCGACGGCCACCAGCACCACCCAGTGACGAACAAAGCCGAATTCTAATCGCCAATTGCACGTTCGAAAGGAACCAGGCCAGACCCATCTACGTGCTCGCTCCGACACTCAATGTCCAGATCAAAATCAGCAGTACTGTTTTTTTGCATAACATGGCTCTGGGTCCCGGTGGTGCCATAAGCCTTGTAAACAGCTTTGTATCAAGCATTAACGCGGGTGTGATTTTCCGAGAGGAAGTCAAAGTATTGCTCGTACGATTAACATTTCGGAACAACACCAGTGTCAATACACGGCTGGGTGGAGCCGACGTGTTCGAATCAGTCACTGTTCCCATATACGGGAATGGCGGTGCTATTTATAGTGCAATAAATGCTTCTTTACTCACCGATAACTGTATTTTCGTGGACAATGTGGCAGACTCCCTAGGTGGGGCCATTTACAACGAGCGTTATTCGGGATATAGATTCACCAATACCATCTTCCAAAAGACGTCATCACGACATGCGTTTCGAGGTGATTTCATTTTCGCCGAGGGTATAATAAATTTTGCTGGAAATAATACGTTCATCGCTAACACATCTCTGCCCGGGGAATCAGTGATCGAGTTCAACAGTGCGGCTTATGACGGTGCATACACGAACCTCCCTTCTCCGAACACTTATGCTGTCGTGCGTAATCTAGAGGTCTTTTGTCCAGTAGGATGATCCACTGATCTGTTCCTAATAGAATTCAACCTGGGGGGAATTTCCTCTGAGGAATTGCTTTTGGGCCGCCACGGGGAGCTGCTTCCCGTTTCGTTGTGTCGTGTGTACCGTGTGAGAGCTCCCAGTACACAATGCAACAGGGTCGTCTGGACTTCACCTATCAAGACACAGGACCCTTCTCTCAGTACGAGCTGGACGAGGTGCTCACTGTAGACAACATCACGTGCCGCTCTTGTCCTTATGGTGCCGCGTGCAGAAACGGCCAGGTGACCGCCTTACAGGATTTCTGGGGTTATGTCGAGTCGGATGGCAGCCTTAACTTCTTACAATGTGCTGATGGACACTGCTGTCAAAGTTCCAGTGAGTGTACCGGCTATGACTCCTGTTCGGGGAACCGCACTGGTGTGCTCTGTGGACAGTGTCTCCCTGGCTTTGAGCATGCTTTGTTTACCACAGCGTGTGTTGAGGAGGTCCACTGTAACGACTACTGGATAATTGTCCCCATAGTTGTGGTTGCTGTCCTCTATGTACTCTTCCTGATGTATGTAGGCGATTTGTTGAATTTCGCACTCACTGCTTTACGCTGGATCCGAGACAAGTGCTCTAAGATGCAGAAGAAGCAGAAATCAAAGACTGTGGCGCAGCCGGCAGCCAATCCGAACGAATACCAGATGACGACAATATCAACTCAGTCTGATTCCGACAGAGACTCGGTTTAACCAACTGGTCAGTCACAAGATCAACCCCTGGGGCGATTACAAGATACAACTCAGGACAATGAAAACATGGTGTACGTCATCCCGCACGCCGAAGAGATTGGAGAAAGTTTATGCCCACCTCAGGACACAAACGCTGCATCTCAAGCTAATAATGCCCAATCCGATATCACAACAGAGAATGATAAAGATGAAAATAGTAGAAACTCAGATACTGGATATCTAGGGATCCTTCTCTACTTTTTCCAAACCGTATTCGCTCTGAACTTGACCGTGATCTTCACCAGCGTGTACCATGAAGAGAGAGCAAGTGTCAGCGTCCAGGATACACTGGAGAAAATCTTCAACTTCAGGATTACTCAGTTGGCAGTCGGGGTTTGTATCCCAGGCCTTAGCGAGGCCACCAAACTTCTGTTTATGCCAGTCTATGTTGCTTTATTATATACCGTACTGGTCCCTATTTTAGGATTCTACAAACTGGCTACTGCAGTGTCTGGAAAAGTAAGGGATGGCTCTGCATGCTGTGCGACGTGTACTGACGAAGGAAAATGGAATTTCAAGAGCAGGCTCACCTATGGAATGACCGGATTACTGAAATACACATACGGACTTCTAGCCGAGGCCACTTTCACATACCTAACCTGTGTTTCTGTGGCTGGCCAGCAAGTGTGGCAGTCGGATGGTTCCCAGGTGTGTCTGCAACCCTGGCAGTGGGTGGTGCTAGGATAATCCGTCATCTACACTGTTCCTTTCTGTCTGAGTCTGTGGGTGGGTACCAAATACCTGGCAAACGGTGGCATCGGTGCTCGGCAGTTTATACTGGGCTGTCTGCTGCCGCTTCCTATGCTGCTATACTGGCTCGGCAAGTGGTTTATCCAGAGATGTGTGGTTAACTGCAGTCGTGCTGCTAACACCGCCACAAATTCCAACAGTAGCACTCTAGCAAATCAACAGGACACACCAGCACCCCAGCCCAATCAGACGCAGGTGCAGCTGGACATCCTGAAGACATTGCGAGGGCCATATCGTGACGATGAGGACCAGGTAACGATATACTGGGAAGCTGTGGTGGAGTTCCGACGTCTAATCATCAGCATACTCATCCTAATCCCAAATGACGTCATCCGTTTGATCTTGGCCACCTTAGCCTGCATCGCGTTCCTCATACACCATAATATGATCCAGCCCTTCCATCGCTTCCAGTCCAACATTGTGGAGACCATCTCCCTGCTAGGACTCTGCATTGTCTCAGTGACTGGTTTGCTTCAGGCCACTTTTACTGAACTTGAGGCCATCCCACGCGGGACCCACACTGTCATTTTACATGTGATGCAATGGATATCGTCATTGATGGGATTTGTGATCATTCTGTCCATAGTTGTGGTAGAGCTCGTCTTCTACCTGAGATACCAGGCGTGGAAAAAGAAGATGGGAATGTGAATCTTTTTCTGAGGTGACAATATATTTGCTGTTGTTGTGCTGTTGATCAGTTTGCATACAACCTGCAAATTACTCACTTCCAAGACACGTGAACCGTATCATTTACACAGGCTGGAGCTTTGCCTTGTTATACTGACATCAGCCGACTATACATGTAGTTTAATTAACCATTGTACGATACCTATTACAATGAATATGAATATATTTTGATGCATATCTTTACCAGATAGTATAAAGTTCTCTGTCACTATGGCTGAATATAAGTGTAAAATATATATGACATATCAAATAGACCATGGAATATAAGGTACTAATGGTCATGCCATTGTAGGTAGGTACTGATGGATGGCGTGTTCAGGTATTCTCTGACCTGGCCAATGACTGCTGAAGGCATTGCGTTTGGATACTTATTTTTGATACAGAATGCGGGCAAATACTTCTTCCTTTCTTTTCTGCAGATTAGACTACTTTCACTTCTGTATATTAAAATGCTTACAATCTCACAAATGTTATGCCGGTTAGTGTTCACTTTTGCATGGTAACCTCTTTGTAATAAAATTACTGTATTTACTGCCAGTTGTTTCTTTAAATCCCTCCCTTATCATTTTGCCGACTTTTTCATTCCCCTTTGTATGATGTATATTCCGTTAAACCAATAAACAAACACATAATTGTGCCAGCCTAATTTTAGCCTAAACAATGTTCAAGGACAAAAAGTGCTTCTAGACGTGCAGCAATGGGGTACGTGCGTGTGTGTGCGTGTGTGTACCTGCAGTAATGACCGTGTATTTGCTTGCTGCTTTCTTCCTGTTAGGTGTTTTGTTTTCGTTCTTCCTCTTCTGTTCAGTCGCTTGCATATTTATTTTGTGGAAACAGGAACAAAACAAATGCAAATTGAAGAAAAAGGAAGTCACAGGCAGATGTCACACGGTGCCCCGATACATGCCTTCTGTGCCACCCTCTCGCTGTGTGCTTTGATTGGCTTCACAGGGACAATCACATTACGACCATATCTCAGATCGTTTGTGAAGAGCCTAACAACATCATTTATTGAAAAGTACACCTCGGATCACTTTAAGCTTTTTATTTCGAAAGGTATAGTTATGATATATACTGCTCCTTCAATACATAAAAGTCATTTAGTTTAATCATTTAATTCTAAATAACATCAAAGGTTAAATACATTTACAGATGTGATTTACTGACATATTTACGTTATTTTAGTCCTCTTTCGAGGAATGAACCTACTAACAAGAGACTGGTGCATACACACCAACACCTACCAACACAACTATGTTCTGAGACCAAGCCATTGAGCTTGGGAAGCCTTGTTCCAATCGCTGTGAGATTGCAAAAGTGTCAAAGCGACTAAAAACCCTGTTTATAGTCGCCTGTTTATAGTGTATGAAGTCCGATGTTCAACCCGTTTCATTCTACATGGCTATTTTTCAAAATTATTGCAGTTTGTTTTCACTATATGCTACAAATTGGCGATCTGGAAATTTCCGGAAAAACATCTCTAAATGTCCTAAACTTTAAAAATTCTAAAGGCAAAACAGCACTTTCATGAGCATCATTGAAAACAAAATTCAGGAGAAATTTGAAAATATTCGAAATTGATTGGAATGTGGAACAGACTTTTGAAATTAATGTTAACGAAGACACGCGGATAAAAGTCGTTATGAAATTTGAAACTTGAAATTTCAAAAACTAAAACCAGTACTTTTTGAGGCCCACCGATAAGAAATGGTCGGTAGAAAGTAGAAATTATTTGAAAAAAAAATTCAGGGAGAAATAGCTTTTGAAAATTTTCCCATGTTAATCGAAACAGAAAATGAAAAGTGGAAAAACGCACTTTCTAAAACATTCAAAAACCGCCCATGTGTATGGCCCAGGGCAGTCAACAACTAAAATCTGAAAGAAATACGCGCTTGAGGTTCAGAGATAATTGCGACATGGACGAGGGCGGGCGGACGGATGGACTGACAACGGGCGACAGACGACGATCAAATTTTGATTTCATGATATCTGCTGACACTCTCAAGCGGAGCTAAAAATCCATGTATGATAGGAGAGTGGTTTGCCCTCCGTTATATGGCTGTGAGAGTAGAATTTGCCCTATTCGGAAATTCCAACTCTATATACGGACAACTGCCTTAACGACAGCTTGAAAATAACCTGAGCTTAATTTAGAGCGCACAAAAGAAAGAAGCCTGTCAAAGCATGCATGGTATGCGTGACGACAAAGACAAAATACACTTGGAGCAAACCATAAAAATGGTCTATTTCATGGGAGGGGGGGGGGGGGGCATCTTCTCGCCGGACCTCTACCAATACGCTTCGCCAACTCCGACACAACAGCAGCTTACATCGTAAAGTTACATCAGAAACCTTAGTCCAGGTCTCTAGCCCAGATATCCTTTTGGTACGGCCTGTGGTTTGATACATATGGCTCTCTGCAGTGTATGACTGGTGTGAAAGGTAGATGACAGGTGAGCGTGGCTCAAATTAGGCCATTGGGTCGCTTTATGGCGAGAACGTGCGTAACAAAAAGGCATTTAAAGTGAAATTAATAGGAAAATACTGCTACTACTGCTCTCTGTTGCAAAACCACATGGTAATAAAAATCTGGCGAACGGCCCAGTAAATGGAACGAGAGACCTCCGTGGATGATTATTTTTGTTCTTTACTAGTTCACAGCCTGGTTGTAAAATTTCAGTTTTATTTTGTGACATGTTTATCGAATCAGTCTGAGTTTGACAACTTGGCAATACATGGTATACACAATGTCTAATTTAATGCATACACAGCGTTGATGTAACGTACAGGTTCGTCTTAGTTTTTACTTCATGATCATATGTATGATAGTATGTTGCGCTATGATAGTATGCAACAGAGTGTTGTACTATGAAAGTCACTTCAGTAGTTTCTTTTTTTGATTCAGAAGTCCTCGAGTCCATCCCACGATCAGCATATGGTCATCATTTGGTAAATGTTTGCTGAGAGGCCGATTGTGCAACATTGTGGCTTCAGACCCATAGGCGAGCACGTATAAGGTTCCTATTTTCATTGGCCACTAGGCCTTACACGTGTAGCATTACGTCACTTTCTTTATATGGTAAGGCAACGGAGTACTTCTCAGGCGTATAGCTACCCTTTTAATAACAAGGACATAACGCATTGTGTAATACGCTCTGAGAAGTGGCCGGGATATACTCACGAGTAATAAAGTCTAGATGGCCATTGGTTAAATTATAACCCATTAGAGGTTTTCGCAGCATATAAACCAGGGTGTTGGCCCATAGCACGCCCCTATAGCACAGTGTGTACTAGCATTTACTGCTCGAGCAATTTTTATTTACTCATCCAATCAGAATGAGTTTAAACCAATACGACTGGTTTCTCGCTGAACATGTACTCTGTGTGCGAGTCTCAGAGCCGGTCAGAGCCAGGGGTCCGTTCAGTTCAGCGAACACAGCAAACGTTTTGTTGGACGTTTGCTCCGTTTGCTCTACTGAACGACTGTTCGCAGCGAACGTTCGCTGAACGGAAGCACACGACAAATCGGAGTGCTTGCTATAGGGAACAAAGATGGCGGCGCCCATAGGGTCTTTTTCATTATGCAAAAGTACCCTATATCGCCCAGACTATAGGAAGAATTGGAATATATTAGTGACACGTGACCGTTTGTTGAACAGCTGTTGCAAACAGAAACCAAAACTTTCGCTGTACTGAACGAAGCCCTGGTTTTTGCATCCTGGCTTACCAAAAACAAATGTATACGTCCACGAAGACTTCTGTAACATTATCCAAGAAATGATTACGTCTGCTTCACGCGTCAGCAGAACTATTACATCTATAATGCGGGCTTCCATCGTCGTCTACTCAAACGAATACAATGTTCTGTGTCAGGCGGAGTAATGTAAACAGATTTGTAGAAAGCCTAATCCATCATATCCCCATACAATTTCAATTTTTGACTTTAAGTTCTTTGATTTTACCGAAGCTGTGTTTTCAGTAACATGGAATCATGTTGTACGTTCCGGACAATTATTTGTATTATTTGTTTATATGCTCCTTTTTTGAATAGACTTTTAGTTATTTCAAAGAGGTTGACTACAAATCACGAAAGCGTATGATCGATAATACACATGTAGGTAGAGAAAGTATGGTTAACTGATCAGTGGATAGTCGATTTCGAACACAACCCTCTGTAGTTTCTAGGTCTCTAGGTTACCAGGGTAGGTATCGGTAATAACATTTCTTTCGCTTTAATGCGTTTTTAAACAGTTATCATCAGCTCGAGAAAAAACGCAAAGATTCCGCGTGCCAGTTCATACAAAATTTAATTTTTTAATGTAGAATTTGTAAATTATTTAACATTTTTTGTTGTATGATGAAATTTAACACTGTGTCCTGCCCAATGGGAAAAATTAAAACTTGTATAGACCTCAACAGCAATTATCTTGCAGCCATGTGTCAACAACAACTAATCCTACAGCCATGTGTCAACAACAACTAATCCTACAGCGATGTGTCAACAACAACTAATCCTACAGCCATGTGTCAACAGCAATGGGGTGGAAGCCTCTCTTGGAAACCGGTTCTTTGTAGATCATTCTTATTCCCAAAAATTGTGATAAGAGCTTATCCATCTGGTTCGAAGACAACATTGTCTGTGGCAAATATAATATTCTTGATGCTGTTTGGGTGTCTCTGTTGAACAGCTCGGCGCGTGGGGCTACATGTCAGAAGGGCGGAGCATTATAGTAAGCGCCAGAAGAGTAACGGTCTTCATACGCAGCTGTTTTATCGTCAGCCCGTCATTGGTGGGCCAAGACAGGAATAAGTCCTTGAATGCCTTTATGGGCATCGCTACAGTGTGGCTCCTGGGCTGAGTTGTGGCAGATTTCACGAGAGCCTGGTAAAGCCTGCCAATGTTATCCAATGTGCTCATGTCAGTTCTACCCAGGGCATGATACAAATGCGATACTGCGGCCAGTGTGTCTGTCTGTCAATGTTGTCTGGCTGTCAGCCGTGGGCGCCGGACATTCTCCAAGCATATATTCTCCAGCGTCGGTTTTGCAGTGGTTCGGGTCGTGGGCGCATGGAACGAAAGGTCTGCGGGCTGTTTGGTATACGTAACGGTGGACAAACCAGTAGCTGGCGCAACATCCGAAACCATGGCTGACTTAGCCAAAATGGGGCTATGATGGTTGCTTCTGCTCTCTGTGCCTGAATGACACGCAAAACATGTGGAATTAGCCTGAACGGCGGATTGACAAAGTTCCTTTCTGTGTCCAAATTTCCTTGAGCTAGAGCATCGACACCCTCGGCGTGGGCTTCGTGATACCGTGAATTGAAACGGGGAAGCTGACTGTTGGTTGCACTGACGAATCGGTCTATTGTATGGGGCCCGTAAAGTGTGTCGATCAGGTGAAACAGCTTCGGATGCAGCATCCAGTTGTATTTGTCTTGCAGTCGTGATAAGTGGTCGGCATCCACGTTGTTTGTTCCGCTGATATGACGTATCTGCAGAGCGATATTGTTGGAGGCTACTAAGTGCCAAATGGCTTTCGCAATCTGAGTGAGATCCTTGGATGGACCCCCTTGATTGGAGACATATGCGACCGTAGTGACATTGTCTGACAGAATTTGTATGGAGCAGAATTTGTAACAGCTTATATTCCCGCGCAAAAAAAAAAAAAAAAAAAAAAAACTCGGAGCAAAGTGTTATGCAACTTAACTTTCGGACGGCCTCTCACCGCCTTGCTTTGCTGTATATTCCTGGCCGCCGGCCCGAACTCGAACAAAACCTGTATGGTGACATCTCCACTGTCAAATGAAATGTTATTATTATACCTGTCCTAAAATTGTCTACGGGTCGAAGCTGTGATGAAAGTGTTTGTGACTGAAGCATAAATTTCGTGATATATACACAAACAGAGCTGATACTGAAACTTGGGATAAAAAGCTAGTCTTACAAGAGTGATATTATGTTCTGCCAATTTTTTTTTTATTTTCTCGCAAGTCTGTGATGACACAAAAAGTATTTGAAACCTTTGTTTTATCTATTGTTCTGTTAGAGAGTTTTTTTTTTTAAATAAATTGTCAGACATATTTACTCTGCTTGATTCAAAGTTGTGTGAGAAAGGTTTGTTTTAAAACAAATTATTGCAACTTTATGGTGAACATACACAAAATCTACGTGTTTTCTTTCTACTAGAGGAAAAAACATTTGAAACCATTTCTTTATCTTTTGTTCTGTTGGAGGGTTTAAAAGTGAAAATGTCAGTAAGATTTACTCTGCTTTATTCAATGTTGTGTGAGAAAGGATTGTTTCAAAGAAATCATTCCATTTTTATAGTGAACATAGACAACGTTTACGTGTGTTCTCTATACTATAGGCAAAAAGCATTTGAAACCATTTCTTTCTCTATCGTTCTGTTGGAGCGTTTAAAAATGAAATTGTTAGTAAGATTTACTCTGCTTTATTCAAAGTTGTGTTAGAAAGGAGTGCTTTAAACAAATCATTCCCGCTTTATGTTGAACATGGATAAAGTTTACGTTTTCTTTCTCATAGAGGGCTTAACTATTGCGATGTTATTCAACCATTGTTTGCTATTGAAACATATATGCGAACAAAGAATTATTCTTTTGCGGGATGTATGCGGGATGTAGCCATGCTTCTTGGGGGAAGGTTGACTAGAGGTCAGAAACCAGTCAGGTGGGGGAGGCATCGAACAGTGACAGATGGTTCTGTGACTCAGATAAAGGACCCAAGCAACGGTGTCAATTGTATCGCTTAGGGAGGTGCTCCAGCAGACAGAGTTTTTGTTCTGCTAACGAGCTGCTACCTGAACAGGGGCTGATCAAGCATGGTGAGCGTGAACTTTTGAAAGCCTGCACGCAAGTGTCGCGCATGCGTCACGCGCAGTTTTACCTGGCAAATCGGGACAATGACGGATGGGACCTGCTACCTGAAGTTTTGAGACCCTGATTGTGGTGTCGCGCATGCGCCAAGCGCAGTTTTACCTGGCCAATCGAGACAATGCCTGATGGGTCATGTGGCCGACCGGAAGCGGCTGATTTTTACCTGTGCCATGTAGCCTACCTAACAGAGATGACTCGAGGACAGGACAAACCTGCTGCTTGTGTTCAATTCAGTTCGATACATGTATGAGGATATATCAAAGTCTAAGTTACCAGCACACAAAGGATGATATCTAAAATGCCATAGCATCTGTTTTATTAAAATCTTGACAGCTATGAAAGAGCTTGGAAAAGCTTTCTTTGTGAAAGGATATGATCAAGGCATCGAGAGTGGGGAACCCAAGGGGGGAACAACGAAAATGCAGTCTCAGCTGAAAAACGGTGAGTCCCTACATTATTATATTTTTATTTTTTATGTAAAGGAAACTTATTTATGAAATTTATGCTGATGTCATCGTTTTGCTCGTCAGAAAATAAAAGATAAGGAAAAAGTTTAAAATTATGGGGGGAAAATATTAAGTTTTGTACCACGCAAGAGATTTATACACGTAAACACCAAGCATTAGATGCACTGAAACAATTTTATTACCGTAAAACTAGCACAAGTTTCCCGGCCCAGCACAAGAGCGCAGGTGACCTTTAGAAAGATGCTAACACTGCATTTTATACAGGCTTTTTCCCTGAGCGATGACTAAGGTTTAAAAAATATAAGAGTCTCATCACGAACTTGTAAGCCAGGTAGCAAATAAAGATAAAGTTTTGCAAAGTTGGTGGCACAGGGGACGGGATCTTCAAGGGACGGGTTTAGTCAGGGAAGGCTTTAGCCATACATGGGTACTGGCTGATGTAAATGGGGACGGGTTTAGTTGGAGATGGGTTCGCTAAGGGGCGGGTTGATGGCCACCGGTGAAATAGCCCCCTATGGCCTGTTATTTTATAGGCGGCGGGAACTATCAATACAACTTTTCCTTAGTCAGGTGGCATAGACAGAGGGGGCTATATCACGAGTATATATACAGGAGATTTTTTGTGCCTTGGTGCTATGTCGGCTTTTTGTTTTAATTCCGTTACTGAAATAAAGTACTACCTCTTCATGCATTTTATGTTTCAGCGAGTATTTGAAGGGGCCGTTTTTCTGTGTTGAGGCATAGGCGGCGGGGGCTGTTCGCATTGGTTCGAAGGGCCCTCTTTCCCATGTTAAGGTATAGGAAGAGGGGGCTATATCACGAGTATATATACTGTTCGAACAGCCCCCTATCTATGGCATGTATTTCCCTATACTTTAACATGGTATAGTGGGCTATTTCACGAGTATATATAGTAGGCAATGGGACTTGTTTTATTTGTTTTTTTTTTTTACTTATGTTTCGTGGTTAAATTACACACTAAAAGGGCTTTCTTTTGGGACGTGAGTAAGCAAAAAGGGGCTTGGATTGTTTTTGGGGGGATAAAAGAAAAGACGAAATGCGCGATTTTGGTTAAACGGGGGCTGTTCGAACGGCCCCCTTTCCCGTTTTGAGGTATAGGCTACGGGGGCTATTCGAACGGTCCCCTTTCCCATGTTAAGGTATAGGCAGAGGGGGCTATATCACGAGTATATACTGTTCGAACATCCCCCTATGTCATGTATTTCCCTATATTTTAACATGGGATAGGGGCTATTTCACGAGTATATATAGGCAATGGGACTTGTTTTATTTGTTTTTTAGCTCTGCTTGACTGTGTCAGCAGAGCTCATGAAATCGAAATTCGTCCGTCGTCCGTCTGTGGCATCGATTATCTCTGAAGTTACTGCATGGATTGCTTTCAAATTTCAGGTGTGGCTTCCCCTGGGCCATATGCCCAGACGTTTTTTTCATTTTTGAAGTCCTGTAACTAGGATGAGGTACACTGAAACCAGTAAAATCATTTTAATGATTTTTCAGGACTTTTTTTCGTTTTCGTTGCAACACCACCAGCAACCCTTCGACATGCGTTTGTGTTTGATAATCAGCACCACCAGCACGCTAAACCAACACCACCAGCAACCCTTGACTTGCGTTGTGTTGGAAAATCCGCACCACCAGCACGCCAAACCACCACCAGCAGCAACCCCTGACATGCGTTTGTGTTGGAAAATCCACCCCACCAGCACGTCAAACCAACCCCTTCGACTTGCGTTTGTGTTGGAAAATCTGCACCACCAGCACGCTAAACCAACACCACCAGCAACCCTTGACTTGCGTTGTGTTGGAAAATCCGCACCACCAGCACGCCAAACCACCACCAGCAGCAAC
>JAAUYG010008797.1_pt1 | contig 14211 bp, 11 predicted proteins | sample 7278091 | NCBI WGS metagenome assembly JAAUYG01 (sample SAMN14350201, study PRJNA611818) | marine sediment metagenome | isolation source: surface marine sediment (0.6m) | place: French Polynesia: Moorea | collected 2018-08
GGCAGCCCACCGCCGATAGCCGTTGACGAACAATGCACGGTCACGGTTCGTGATTTCGAACTCTGTGATTCGTGGGCAGGTACGGCTGGCGGTCAGCCTTTGTCAGGGACGTGGGAAAACACTGGACCACGGTAAAATCCGATCCCAGGAGGTGTAGATCGGTTTTACTGTGGATTAAAGTGGGACTACGGCGTTTTAGGGGGTTTAACGCCGGTTATTAGCTGGTGCTGCATTCTCTGCTACGATCATGCAAAAGTTAGGACCTGATGTGAGCGTAGTTAAAAGCAATAGACGACACCAGTGCCCAGTTGACGACACACATATATGTACAGCGTATCTGCACTACTCATGCTACTATGATTAACACTTTTATTTGATGTCTGCTTCCCATATTTGTAATGATTTGAAACAAATCATAGGGCAGTTACCCGCTTGGATGCCCCCCACCCCCACCCCACCCCCACCCCCACCCCCTACACCCCCCTTCCTCCTTTCGACGATCCAGTGTGTGCCACCCCCCACCCCCCCATCAACAAATCCTGCATCCACCCCTGGGCTTCCTGAAATGCTCTAACAACGATAACAGACTACAATGACTACTGGTATGTTATGAGATTTAGCCTTAAGGCACTTTGTGATGGGGTCTCATGTTCTAATATATTCAACAACATTAATATATGGTACACTGAACATGTTGAACAGCATGATGTTGGGTGAAATTTTCATTGGTAGTACCGGTATGACACTTTGTGCTTTCATGTGAAACTGTCGAAAAATTGTCATTATACACAATCTTTTGAAAACAGGATATACATGCATATTATGTACATGTAGTTTCCGACTTTTCAGCAGCATCTCACTGCCATAATCAGGAGAACTGAAGCACCCTGAAACTCCTTTCGTGCGACCTCATGAGTGAACACAATGAGTGACATATATATCAGCCCCAGGAAATACGCCTGCCAATGGCAGCGCAATGCTTGCGGGAAATTTGGGAACGTTCTGTCTTCAAAAGACTCAGTGTGTATAGTGACAATTTTTTATTGTCATTTTCAAACTTCAAGGTATACATGTATTTCATACCTGATAGAACATTTTTTGATGAGTGACAAAAACACATAATGTAGCTTCAATGCAAAAAATTGTATATTCAATTAATCTCGTCAGACCTGTACCTACATTGTACATGGATATACATGTATGGCATTCAGTGTCTTAATGTTAAGAATGGCTTGTCAGTCCAGTTTTTAGGCTATTTGTTTCAGTTGACAGTGATTGGATGTGCTTGGCTGTATATCAGTTGACAATGTTAAAACTGTGCATGGCAGTCATAATTATATAATGATGACAATGGCTGTTTTTCACACTGATAATAAGGCAGTCCCTTCAGGATTCCGCGATTCTGTGATCACGGATTTAGCACGGAATTTCGACTTGAAAGTGGCAGTACAGAATTGCGCGAAATTGCCTGAATTGGCATGGAAAATCGCAGAAAAGCAGACTTTTCATGGCATTAGGGAAATTTTGTATCTTCTGAGAGCAGAATTTCCATTTTTGAGAGCGGAATTTTCATTTTTTGAGTCAGAATTTCCCTTTTCTGAGCGCAGAACTCTGGGCAGTCTGCTTAGAGCACCATTGTGAGTGCAGAATTCTGGGCAGTCTATTTAGAACAGTTTTTTTTTAGTCTAAAATTTGCATTTTCTGAGTCAAGAATTTCGATTTTTGAGCACAGAATTTTTATATTTTTAGTGCAGAATTTGCTTTTTCTGAGCACGGAATTCTGGAGGGTAAGGGCCATGGGAAATATCAGTATTGACTGGTGGAACATATTCTAACCAGGTTCTGGATGTTCTAACAAGGTTAGGGATGGAAGTGTTCAGCTGTGCATGATTTCCCACCAGTGGGCATGATGGGGAAGACAATCTATTTTTGCAACACTAGATATGACTTCCAAATATAATCATTACACTACAAATATTTGGTTGTCTACATACATGTATGTTGTCTACCTCAAGATAAGCTTTACTGAAAACATAACAGATTTGTTTTGTGTTGATGCATTTCATGCCCAATTAGGATATTATGCTTCCAGGCTGTCTTGCCAGGGTTACATGTACAATGTTCACAAACTGTGAAAGCCTCTCTCTACAATGAGCATTTACTGCCATTATTCAGGTATTAATACAGGTTGGAAACTCATATCTAATGGGATAACTAGACATTGCTTTTTTAGCATGGCAGAAGGTGTAAAGTATTATCCATATTATCACCATGTTATCATGTCATAGGCTACTGTGATTTGTCAAGTGAAATAAACACAAGAGAAAATAACAAGAACATCATCTGCATGGTTCTTTCAATTGGGCAGTAGTTAACATGGTTAATTTTAGCCGTACACGACTCTACTGCGGACAGTGAGACTGTCCGCAGTAGAGTCGTGTACGGCTAGGTTAATTTTGTTTATATCCATAATAAATTTTCATTATCGTTTTACATCTTAAATATATGCAAATGATATAGTGAGACTGAACTATAGATAGAACCTGGACATACAATTGTACATATATGTGTGCACATTAGTCCATATATTAAGTTTAAGACCAATCTATTTAAGACTTCCCTCTATTTTAGACTGAATGGATGGTCTTATATTGCAGAGACCACTGTACATGTATTAAGATGTTGTGCTGCTAGTAGGATTCCTGAAAGGGTGACAGTACGTAATGTGACAGGAATTACACCTTCTGTCACCAAGGCCAATAATCTACAGATGACTAAATTCCTTTATTTTTAAAATGTGTCCAAAAAAAACTGGCTATGAGTCTTTGCCTTGCCATAAAACTTCATAATCACCACAGCACAAAATATAAATTCATACTGCAGCTTTTAACACACACCCTTCCCTTGTTTACACGATTTATGTAAAACTACATGATCTAGCACAACACTTCTTACAGGACCATTCCTACGTTGCGTTGTCAGACCCCTGATAAGGAGTGGTTTTCCAAAACACTTTCAGACGTGGACAACCCCACTCCACAAGAAGGATGCAGAGAACCAGTCATATTACGCGGCAGGGTCAGGATTCCAGTAACTGTATGGCACTGATTAATCATGTCCTCCTATGGTTGATATGACCAAGTCAGCATTAATACCACGGTTTGTGCAAGGCTGAGCTCGCACCACTGAGTGGGCGGTAGGATTTCGCGTTGAACAAACAGAAGGGCTATTTGTCTTTAGCAAGTATGCTTCTGGTGGGTTCTTGAACCCGTTAGCGTGGTTAGGGGGAATGAAAACTTCCTGCTCTCAGCAGGTCAGGCAGGAAAATTATGTATTTTCTGGAAATATGCAGCTGCTTGCCGAGATTTGCTCTCATAGTTCATTGGGTACACATGCATAAGGGAATATCTTAAGATGTTTACATGGGAATTGTTCTTCTCTAAAGATATAGAATGTTACCATATTTACCATGTTTACAGCCTTAATTATCACATATTATAAGTCACTGCTGCTCATTTCTGAATTTGAAAATTTTCATTGCCTCATACACATTGTACCATCTTCATTTCATCAATGGTGGGTATGCTTATAATGATCAATATCTTATACAACAATATATAATCCATCTTTTATTGAATTTTATAGGTTCTCTAACAGTGGCCCATTGTGAGCAATCATATGCATCCCTGAGGTACTGCCATGAGACAACCACTCTGAAGTACTGTGAAGTCAAGAAGATCTGGGGTTTTTTTTCGACAAATAAAATTAACCAGACCACCTTCTAAATGTTTTTAACAGCTACAAAGTTCAGTGCCTTTCTTTGCTCTTTGCATAAAAGGTACGCAGCCCCTGACTCGGGAAGGTGGAGGGGTGGGGGAGTATTTCATCACTATCCAGCACTTTACCAGCAGTCATTTACTGCCAATCCTTGCACAGGTTATATCCTGTTTTCCATAATTATGGCGCATCACCTCTGGGGACTTTCTGAAAATCCGCCCTGAGCAGCAACATGAGCAATATGGAAAATGGGGGTCAGCTACCGGTAATGTGAAGTTAGCCACAAATTGCTGCCTGGACATTCAGATGGAAAATAAAGTCGAAAGGTGGGCCAATGACCATGACGACTGGAAAGTGTATGCTAAAGGCTCCCCTTGCTGAATCAGATGGACAGACTTATGTAGCAGAATATATTCATGGTATTTACTAGTACAAAACCACACTGGGCGTGAAATGATTTACCAGTCCACGAGAATTCTGGGATTTTGTGATCATAGAATTTATCGCAGATTGACTTAATGGGCACAGTAGCGCAGAATTGCCTGATTTGACATGAAAAACAGCTGATTTTCCATGGTGCTGAATTGAGCTCAGAATTTCCATTTCCTGAAAGGAAAGTTTCCATTTTCTAAATGCAGAACTCCATTTTTTAAACAAAGAATTCTGGCATGTCTGTTAGAGCATGATTGCAGCTTTGGGGTGAAAAATTTACATTTTTTGAGGGCTGAATTTCCATTTTTAACACAAAATTTCAATTCCCACAGTGCAGGATTTCAATTTCTCTGAGCACAAAACGGCAACTATCTGAGGACGGAATTTCCGTTTTCTGAGTGTAGAATTCTGAGGCATCTGATCATGCTGATTTACATACCCTTATTCTCTATGAACCTGTGAACCAGTAATCTATTTTAATTGTGGTTTAGTACGATATGTTACATGGTTTTCTACAACATATGTAGCCAGGGATTTTGACTTTGGATTTGACTTTCCAAAGTCACTTAAGGTCAAATCTAATGGTGCAGTTGAACTCTTTATAATGACTTCCCACTGTTCAATAGTTTTTAAATGTGGAATTCACAGCCTGCCGTGATTTTTCAACTAAAACTAAAATTTTCAACCGGCGTAAATTACATGAAAGAGAGGAAGTTTCGGTGTCCATCGGTAAACCAGGCTACCTTGGTCTTCTGGGTTTGGGGTACTGGGTCTTTGGAGTGGGCTAGGCAACCCATGATTATGGTGATGGTGTTGTGAGGCTTCAGATGGGCTGTAACACCACTGAATGTCATAGGAATTTATGGCTGCTGTATGACTGGCAGCGCGTTCCCATAGTGGGCACCAGACACGACTAGAGCACCAAGATTGATAATTCTATGGCTGCCTCTGTTACCTGACACACATATGATACCGTCATAGAAAAATTGTCATTCTATTCACATTCCTTTTTTTTTAAACTTATTAATTTCTCAAATTTTCGAAAAAAATAAAGACTGAGCAGAATGACAAGTTGAGCCTAGCAACATAATTATATTCTCGTGATATGGTAATAGTTCCAGTTGTCTTGCTCCCTGTGGAATCTTGTGGCACAGTAGGCAGCCTGGGTTGGTGGCAGGCACACAGCCAGCTGGTATGTGGTACAGTTGAGGACTTTCTTCAAAGTGTTTAGTTTCCTTAATTTTCCCATTCACTTTTTCAAAGCAAAATATATCTATATAGATCTTGACTCATTAACTGAGATGCAAAGGCTTGAAATATGAGTGCCTTAGAATTTAATATTTTATACATGTACATGTAGTTACTCAAGGTCAAATGTAAATGGTCCCAGTGGTGGCGTTGGACTCGCCAGATATAGATATAGACAGTTTAGCTACAGTTTAGCTATAATGGCTATTCGAAAATCTCTCTTACCATACCTATCATGTTCCAACCAGTGGACCAAAACTTTCAACCACAGATTCCCAGCTTTATCCCATGATGTATCCTGGGGTACGATTTTTTTATCAAAACAGAATCATCTTATTCCCATCCCAGGGTCTCAGGAAGACCAGGGACTCTTAGTACTGAAAACTAGCCTACCAATCAAGCAACATGTTTTCCCAAATCACATCATACAGCTACATATTCTATACTATTTGAAATTTTTCCTAAATATCAACCATGAATAGTTACCAATGTGACAGTCTCTGTTTCTATGTTTGTCCTTGCATGCTGGGTGTTCATGGTGGTGGTATGGGAATGTGTGTGTTTGCGGTGGGGAGGGGGGGGGGGAACAATGGGATTAAACATTAAAATCACAGGAACAGGAAATCCACTGGATGGGATGCTGCAATAATTGTCCCCTAATATATATACAGTGCCCCTTCTATACTACTACCACCTGTCATTTTAAGGAAGCCCTTGATTATAAGATAGACATGATTTTGTCCTAAACTGCCATTTAGTGTGTTACTTCTACCACCTGCAATACAAGACCAAAAGTCGTTGGACTCATGGGCGGTCTTAAAATAGAGTAAGCACTACATGTATACCTAAAAAGGCTACTTTTGATGGCTCCAATAACCACCTGTTGTGGTTGTTCTTAACTTTTTATTTTCAATATTTTTTTATCTTTGATGATTTCCGTAAGTCATACTGGAATAAAAATTTCAAATGCTATAATTTTCCACATGCAGTAATTGGCTTTTTCAACTGAAGCTTTTGTTGAAGTTCCTTGTGGGGTTCACATAAAATTGTATTGCAGGTTTTCAAAGTATAAAATTTGAAGAATTTATACTTTATAGCAAGAATTCAAATTTACCATTGTACTATTAGTATTATGGACAACTGAAAAAATTCAATTATCTCAAAATGGAGTGCTACCAGCGGTCATGACAGTAGAGAGAAATGGCCAATTCTTAGGCCTTGGAAGGTAACTGTACAGCACATGACTGATATGTTGACTTTGATAGGTAGTAACTATAGATCAAGGCCATTTTGGGGTTGTTCTGTGGATTTACAGATTTGCAAAAAAAAAAAGATATCTGAAGCATTTAGCTGTAGAATGTTTTTTCCCATATAAACATGATAAATATCGCATGTAGAACAAAGACAGGCATTTCTGATAACATTAACCCTACTGGGCATGGCACAAGTGGAGCTGACAGATTTGCATAAAAGTTTGAGTGAAAGACAATTATTTTAGGTTTAACAAGTTACATGTATGCAAGCCATTTTCAGCACACAAGAAGAACTTTCATTTTTCACTATAACAATAATTCTGAAAATATGTCTCAGCAAATATTACCTGGATCACCGATGTCATGTGGAACAGCGTTTCTGGATTTCTTAGGTCCCCATTCTCCGGACATACAAAACTTGACTGGTTCGCGTTGTTCCTGAGGAATTGCCAGAGCTGTAACCAGAAACACAGCAACACAGTTAGCCACCCGGAAGATCACAGGAGATACAAACTCAAAAGATTCACCTTGTAAACTTATGATAATACAAATAAGATATGGATTTTGTGTCCAAAGATTTCTGAAATTAGTTCCCAAGAGCTGCATTACCAGTTGGTGTTAATTAAGCCTTCTTTGTTAGCTTTTGCTGGGTAGGAAACATATTAGTGTAACTATATTGAGATGTCTCATAGAGAAGCAATGTACCAGGTAGATCGCAACATCAATCATTGTCATAAATATAGGGACTATATACATGACATGCATTTAATTCACTGCATTGGCATAATAAACACCCTGTGTATGAGAAGAAAACTCCATATTGTTCAGTGATTTCACTTTTAATATTAACACACTATCAGTAGAGTCGTCCCTCTCTAACAAGGCCACCCTTTTTGCCAACAAAAAGTGGCCACATTACAGATGTGGCCTTTGGCGAGAGGTAGAAGTACCTGCATTAATTGAAACAACCGCAAAGATTTATGGCCATATTAGAGAAGGTGGCCTTTCTTGACAGTGGCTACTAACAGAGGGACTACTGTACAAGTAGATCAATTAACACATCTTAGCAGCACTTGTTTTCCCCCCAGTCCTGGGTGACTGGGCCAACAGATCATTTAGTGTATTCAAAATAAGCTCTTTCTGGAAGTTCCTAGAGAGGTTCTGGGTGCTGTGATATGACTAACTGGAAAACTGGTAATATGCATCCATAAACCCGTTTGATTCAAATTATCCAACTATGAAGTTATTAATAATCACAAAAACAATTCAGTAAGCCCCATAGTATGCATGCTATAAACTCAGATGAAAATTAGGAACCTTTTATCTAGGCTATAGGCAAGCTGACCAATGTCATATTGTAGACTTATCTAGGCTATAGGTAGTGATAGGCAAGCTTACCAATGTCATATTGTAGACTTATCTAGGCTATAGGTAGTGATAGGCAAGCTTACCAATGTCATATTGTAAACTTAGTTGCAGCTTCGGCCAGAGCATCAACAGAGCGAATGATGCATAATGATGTACATCATAGGTATTGTACATCCTGTATTCATGTCCTGGAAAACAAAATGCAGAATCCACATAATAACAATAAAGAGAAATGCCCTAGCCTTAATAACTTTTACTTTGATAATGTGTTGAAGATGAATGCTGGTTTGTCTAGATATCACACATACATGTACAATAAATGGTCATGCAACATGCAGTGATATGATAGAACTTGGGTAGATATTTGTCAAAGTAAATACTTCTGAAATGAATATTATTTGTCTGAATATTTAGTGTATATATAAAAAATTTATGGCACCCAGTAAATTATTTTATCAGATTGCTAATTAAATTGTAGTAAAATAGTTGTTTTATCCCGTTCAATGTCCTATTGCAATGTCTGAAACAACTCACTCTCATCATTCTCCTACTCAGAGGGATGATTTCACCCTTACTTACACCTGTTCAACAGACATTCATCTTGACTGTGTCTGCATATTTCTATCAATTATTTGACATAAAAGGAAATAGAACTAAAATTAAACTAAAACATAAATATCTGTATAGGTTTGTTATGTGGCTGAAACTAAACTGAAATCCTTAAACTGTGCTTAACGATAAGTACATGTACAGGTTTCCCAAGGCTGCATAGGCAATATAATTAAACTCCTCTGGTTCCAGTTTACCTGCCTACCTTCTAGATAAGCAAATCTGCCATATTGCTTGATTACATCGGGCAGGTCTGCTTCACCAGCAGGTTTTGTAAAGCCATTCCTTGTTGTTAAGGGATCAATCCACACTGTTCCCCCATCACTTACAAAGTACAGCTCATTGAACAGAGCCGACTTGTACCAGGATGGCAGAGCCCTGAAAGCACAAACCATGCTTTGATAACGTTCCTTAAAGCGGCCATGCACTAACACACAAGCCAAGACACAGGCCTACATGTTAACAATAGTTAATAAACCTTTACTGTTAAGTTCTATGCCTGAACAAAATATTTATGCTGTCTACGTACATATAGTTTCCTGTAACTCCTAAGGTTTATACTGTAATTTTACAGCTATATTCATGTGAACCAATGTACCGGTACATGTTATGTACATGAGCAAATAAAGCTACAGTGACTTCAGAGGTTTGCAGTAGGGTAATTAAGAGATAATTTCTGTACTAACGGGTTATTGAGGATTGGCGCCTGCCACTCTTCTATCTTCCTCTCCCACTCATCGTAGTGACTAAGGGCGTAGTCCACCAGTCTAACTGCAGCAGTTTCTGACAACCCAAAGAACCGGCTGTACCATCTGGACAAAAAAAAAAGCGGTAAATGATATGTGAAAAAAAATTGTCTGAAAGTTACAAAGGCGATGGACTTCAGAATTACCCAAAATTAAAAATCCCCATGACAAGCACACATTTATCATATTATATATTTTTCAATGTAAAGTTATAATGGGAGTATAATGTTTTCATTTGATCCACTCGCAACTTGTACACTAGTAGTTCCTATTGGGGTTAAATTGGTGTCTCTTCTTTGAATGCTTCACCACTTGCCTGCAGTGTTTGTGTGCCTTGCTTCCAAACTGTATAACAGGCATGTGCCAGGCCAGAGCGAACTCCATGTTACCATGGCTGGAGGCTTCCACTGTGCACTGGGCACACACGGCACAGGCCACTTCATCCCCTGGCCTGCTGGCCTCCTCTCCACCTGTTACAACAAAACACAAAAGTTCAAAGGTCACTCGGTACTTAATCCAGACTGCCATATATGGTATTTCTGTATGTGGTATTTACAGGTACAGTAGAACCTAGTACGCTGAAAGACTGCCTCATATATAATATCCTCATTGACGTCCAAGATGTGGTCTTCAACACAGGTGGTCCCTGCTGACAGGTTCAATTACACTGAAATGCAGTTCGTTCTGCCAGAATATGCATTCTTTCAAGACAAGTGGTCTCTCAAGACAACTGTCTTATATGTTTTTGCTGTATTCGATTAATTGTTTCACATAAAAAAATTCTTATGTAAACCTACCATTAAGTTCACAATTTGTCAAAGAGTAGTGTGTTTCTCTTCAGACAGCACTAAATCTCATTCATTCAGCTTGTTCCCAAGATTTCCTGCACTTGAGGCTCTGGTTTCGAATTAACTAAATATAATCACCCTGCTCAAAACTAAAATTATGGATTAAAAAATTGTTTGCATTGTTTTTAACTTTCCAACAACACTGTGAGTTTTAACATGCAAAGTTGTTTTCAGGCCTGTAGGGAAAGATATGCTTGGCCTTTCTAAAAGTGTCAGCTTACCGACTTCAAAGGAGTCTAGTTGGCCATCGTGTTTGAGGTCAGTCCAAATTTCTTTTCCTGTAGACCGTGGGTCAAAAGCCGTTCTGTAGGTCACATTGACCCCAGACTGGAAAACAATACCTATTTTGCAGTGCCAATCTTCAACAGTTATCGCTCATTCATTAATGGCTTTCATAAAAGGATCGGGACAGTAAATAATGATGGGCTACTATTTTTTTTCTATCCATCTCAGCTACCGCGCCACTAAACAAAACTATAGTGTCTGTTTAAAAACAGGCCTTTTTGGCATGTAGTTGTATTCTTTGTGCATTATACACATCCTGTCTGAACAAGGTAATTCTTATTAAAGTACATGTGTATTAAAATCATCTCACCTTCTCTGAAGCTGCTATGCTGTATGTACATGGCATATTCTCAAACTCCTGATGAATAGACACACCCTTTGTAATTCTGTCTTGCCCTCGGTGTTTGAATTCCCCAGTGGTCACGCTACCAGAAGCATCTTCTGCTCCCCCCTGGCCATTTTTAAAAGTGAACATGATGCTAACTTCAGCTGCCTCGGTGCCATAATTCTCCACTGTCCACGCAAAGACAGCACATGGCATGCTGGTATCCTGGAAGGTTTTTATATTAGAAATTATGTAAACAGTTTATCCATGAGAGGTCATGCTGCCGGTAGTTTATTCATAAATGACTCTTTTCCTGCAAAAATCTACTATATATACATGTATAATCTAACAGGCATATATTTTTAATGACACTAAAACATATATTTTTCACTACAGGTATCTTTATGTATTTTTTGTGGAACCAGACTCCTAGGGTATAAGACTAAGACACTTATACAGACTGCAGAGTAATTCTTCATGTTTTGCTCACTGACCATATTAATGAATTATTTGTTTTAAGTATGGAAAGTATACAAAATACAGAAATACCACAAGTATTATAGGATCAATAACATTGATAGGAAACATTGCATGCAACCATGCTCTACAAGTATATCTGGATTCCGGAACCTATGTTACATGTGTGTGACTGTGACATCAGGTCAATGATAGGGCTTTCTGTTTGATAGTTTGTACAGAGCTAGCCACTTCGCAAAACCTGCGTGTCAGGCAACTAACACATAAACTCACATAGCATCTCTAACTACAGTTTGTGTGCCTAAGTCTGAAACTTCATGGTGATACACAGGATTCTGGTCACAGCTATGATTTATAGCACTAAAACAGGCCCCTTACAGCAATAACGTTCAATGGCCACACTTGTACTACCAGCATGTGGATTCGGCCATTGCTGCGTATCACTGTGTCACGTGCACTGCAGCATTTTCCCATTCTGAGTAAAAAGAACTTAAATAACCACTGCCATATCCTTGAGTCAGAAAATCTTTCATGATCAAATCTACAGCTGTATTCACCAGAACACCCTTCTTCTTTAGAGAAATCATCCATTTTGTTGGGACAAACCATATGTGTAAGATTTCTACGAAACAAGCCCCAGTTTGCTGTTGCATGTACCTTGTAATCATGAGGGAAAATCGGTGAGATTTGTCTGCAGATCAGTCGCAGCTTCTGGTCTGGTATATCGTATACTGTCCACGAACGAGGATACAGGGCATGATAGGTGGCATTTTCCTTTGGGAAGCCCCATTCCCATCCACTGAGGGCTTTGCCGCTGGGTTTGTGTGGAGATAGCACTTGTTGATACACAGTCGTACCATGCCTGCGAACACATACTGTAAACTGAAACACAAGAAAATGTAACATGAAAGTATGTGAAACATACACAAATACAGGCTATTGCACTGTGATGTATTGGTGTTCATGTTAATATAATCAGTACATGTTGGAATCGGTGGGAGGTAACTGAACAATACATATCACACAGCAATAACAACTACTGGAAAATATATTCCCTTGGACTGAAAACATACACAGTCTATTTCCACAATTTACATACACATAAATATAACATTATATACACAAATCATAAAGAGTGTACTACGTTGGTTGACACATTATATCAGATACACCAAAATCTTCAACGAAACTTGTTAAAAGGAAAGCAGAATGAGTTAATACCTGATCTGCATCTACCACATGATATTTGTACATTCCTGGAACCATCTGAAAGCGGCAAAACTCTCCTCGGTAACCCCTGCCAATGGTACCACAGCCAATACCTCCAATAGGGGCACCTAGCAAAGTCAGAGATCAAACTTGTTTGATACATACATGCATATATATAACACTATACACTACACATGTATAATCATTTTATGTTGCAAAAGTCAAAATGTATTTAACATGATTAAATCAACATGTCCTATAGCATCAGCTATGAGAAAAACTCAATTTAACGTATTGTAGTATATCTGCCACAAACCGAAGATTTAAACAGAAACGCATAGCTTTATTGTAAATCATGAATAGGACAAAGTATGAAGTTTGATTGGTAAAGCCGGTACATGTATCGCCCCTAAAGCATGTAAAGTGCAACTTGTATGAAGGTCAAGAAGGTTAATATAACATATTGTAATTATCAGCAATAAGTAGTAAATCGGTATTCGCTAGGGGTCCGTGGGCAGGAGCCACGGCACGGCACAGAGTTACGGTTTGACACCGATTTAGGTAACGAATAATTAATATTGCATTGTGCTCTAGATGTATTGCTTTTAGCGATGCAAGAGCAGAATAATACAGGCAGTGACGTGGTAAATCAGAAGAGCATTACGGTAGATATACATACCGGGTAACTACATTCTAAAATTGAACCTTGAAAATAAAGAAATGTGTCCGATATATGGACTCTTATCTATTATTATCACAGATTCCATATAACTGCTTCTATGGCATTTGGCCACCTATAACATGTGTAAGTAGGAGTTATAATGGCTCAGTGGATGGATATACACTTGGAGAGGAAGTGTCATCTTGCTAGGTATATCTAGGTAGGAACCAGGTGCTTGACTGTAAGTATGACCATAAGCAATAATTACCATATGTTGGGTCATAACGACAGCCAATAAAGACATCTGTACATGACGATGACATACATGTACTCGTAATGATTTATGTTAGCAAACCAGTCGCTCAAGACTAGTTTATTGATCCAAACCAGGACTGAGTAGAGGAATGGGAGGGATTACAAATAGGAGTTGGGGCCAGGCCGGGGGAGACGATGAGAAGGCTAGTCGGTCAGGATAGAGGTCAGGAGATGAACATGATGAACAGAGGAGAGAAACGGGGTGGTTTGTCACTATGTTGAAGCTCACACTGTCCTCTAGGACTCTTGTGAGGGATGGGGTAGGCATGGTTGGGTTGAGAGACAGTCAGGTTTCCCTGGATCAGGTAGCTGTATTGGCAAGTAACAAATCCGGATGAAGATCCGGATGAAAAGCTGGATGTGTCCTTTAGGAGGAACAGAGATAACGAGCTGAGACCAACCCCAGAGTCAGGGCTGTGGCTAGTAGAAATTCTGAGATTGTTTGAGTGTGATGTGAGATAGACCCAGACTGGGACAGAAAAAGGTTAAAAGACAGGAAGCATGGAAGAAGAATACGCCACAATATAAAAGATATCTAAACAAGATATGAACAAGAGGCCCAGGGGCCTTGACGCTCTGCTTGAACTGAAGACCCAGTACACAAGACTGTTTTGAAAAGTTGTAAATAGAATCAAATTATGTTACCTCAGGTACTAGA
>JAAUYG010293842.1_pt1 | contig 14207 bp, 15 predicted proteins | sample 7278091 | NCBI WGS metagenome assembly JAAUYG01 (sample SAMN14350201, study PRJNA611818) | marine sediment metagenome | isolation source: surface marine sediment (0.6m) | place: French Polynesia: Moorea | collected 2018-08
AGATTAGAATTGCCAGGGAAGAAGCCAACAATGTGTGTATTTCTCTTTGCATTCGTGACACTCTTCAGGAATGTTCTAAGCTTTTGGCCCTTTGCTTCCCTCTTTCATTCAATTTTGAGATCATTTTTGCAGATAAAAATTGCCATCAGATCTCAGGGAGATTGTGTTAGACGATACGAGCCAAAAATGGAGCCAAGTACAAACAACAAGATCGTGCTGCACTTTTCAACGAACGATACAGACACTGACATGCTGCTTTTCCACGTTGGCCACGAGAGCAATCAGGTCTCACAAAGAACCACTGCAGCCATTTGCAACTATTGTCCGTTCCCGGTGAGAAATGAGAACAATTTCTTGTCTCTGTTTTGCAGGGTGAGTTCATGACTTTGGAACTGGTGTCCGGACACGTTCGGTTTTCATGGAATGTTGGAGGTGGCACTGCCAATGTGGAGCATGGACTGCCCATTGAACCCGCGTCAAGCTTCGGCGATGAAAAGGACAAGTGGTACAAAGTGTACGCACAAAGGTACAAGTACAAGTCAACCTCTTCGTTTCCTCTCTGTTCTGAAGCTATTCGTTGGGCGATTGTGATTCTCTGCAACAAGCAACAAAGCGAGAATTATTTGCCAGTTCTGAAAATCCTCTTGGGGAACAGAAAAACTAAAGCTGCAACAGCATGTCATTAAAATGAGACTACAAATTTCTGCTTCTTTAGGATCGCTAACATTGGGAAGCTCAGTGTGCAGCAGATGTCATCACCTGAGTTGTCGGATCCTCTGTTGGCGCAAGATGCGGCGCAGCCTGGTCACTCCAGACTCGACTTGAACAGCTCTGCTGACCTGTATGTGGGAGGAGCGCCAGACGGCTACAACGTACGACATTTATATTTCAACATTTGAAAAGGGGAGAAAAGGGCCGTTGCTTTTATCAGAAGCACAAATCAGTGAGAATTTTGTCCATTGCAGTTGCCTGACGGAGTGTCAAGTACGATGTTCAAAGGCTGCATCGGAGAAGTGTATCTTGACAATAGACATGTGGGGATGTACAACTTCAGAGACATAGAAGGCACATGTACTGCTTGTTCCACTGTGTGAGTATCATCAAGAAATCTTGGCACATGAAGTGAAAAATGCCTGGTTTTGAATTTTTCACACATCTTGTTTTCATTTTGACTATATGTGGATCTCTCTTTGATTTTTCAATTTTGAGCATTTTTTCAACCCATAATTTTACAGACCTAAAGACCCAGAGTCTCAGGATGATGCTACTGGTAGCGAGAGGTACAATAGATGTAATGGCCTCCCAAGTGTTGTATTGTTGCTTCTTAGGAATCCCTTGGGGAGAGAATAATGTTCTCATTTCTTGGGCGTGGGGGAATATTGGTTTCCTTTTTGAACATTTTCTTGTTGATGATGAAATTTTTTGGAGATAAGTTCCTGCTGTGGCAGGAAAGACCCTTCCTGGAATGTGCAAGTTTTCCGTTTTACATATATTGGTTGCAAAAAGGAAATGTCCTGGTTAAAATCTGCTAGATGTTAAAGCAGCTTTTCTTGCTTTGTGGTTAATATTTGCAATGCAAGGTGGCAGAAAAACTTCAGACAGATTGAAATGAATTGTGCGGAGATCGTGAATTTTGTCATGAATTTTGTGAAGATGGCGAATTTTTTTTTCATCAGACATTTTGCCAGATTTCCCATTGTGTCCGAGGGAACTCACATGGTTGTACGCTGTTTCTTTTCAGCCCAGTGACAGACGTTGTTTCTGACACGTACCAGTTTGATGGAACAGGATTTGTGGAAATGCCTGAAGTGAGAAGGCACAGTGACAGAAGAATCTCCGTTGTTTTCAAGTTCAAGGCGTTTTGGAAGGATGCGTTACTTTTCTTCAGTGAAAACAAATACACGGTACGGATTATTCAATGTCCGGTTTCATACATGACTCCTTACAGGAAGATGTGCATCATCAACTGATCTTATTTTGCACTGTCAAAAATGGCTGAAACTTTCTTTTCAGGGCGACTTTGTGTCTGTGGAGCTGAATGAAGGCAAGGTGAAGTTTCAGTACTCCACGGGTGACCAGGCTCAAAGTCACAGTCTGGAGACTCGCAATGAGTACAACACGAACGAGTGGGTCAGCGTCAGCGCCACCTGGTCGAGAAACGACGGTAAGTGGCGCGGCGATCATTGGAATTCTCATTGCTGATTCACAGGATCTTACAAGAGTTAGGTTACTGCATTGAAAGTTTCTTTTTGCGTAGGGAAAGGCTTTCTGCAAGTGAACTCGGAGAGCGTGGAACAGGACTATCAGATGGATGCGGATGGCTACCTGGATCTTCAGCGCAGTCCACTGTATTTTGCTGGCGTACCAGCTTTTGTTGACACCAACATGCAAGTGGAAACTTTCTTTGTGTTCTTCGTGGTCGAATGTCCTGTCATGATCATGTCCACTGGAAGAAATGAGACTTCAAACTGGTGGATAACAGCAGCAAAATGAGAATGAGAAACAAGGAATTATTTCTTTGAAATTGCAGATACGGCGTGACACACACGAGCTTTCTGGGTTGTTTGCAAGAGGTCGAGGTGACGAGCAAAGGAACCTTCACACAAAACTTCATGGAGGGATCTTTCATTGGAATGAAACCTGGATGCGAGTCAGATGTATGTTCATTTTCAAACTTGTTTTCTTGTTCCTTGTGTTTTCCATCTGTGCCTCGATGTCAAAAGGTTGATTGTCTTCAGCATTCTTGGCTTTGTTGACGTGTGTCTGGTTGTGTTTTGGCGTTTCTCGCCACCAAATCTTAGAACACGCGCCAACTTTCCAAACCGAATGTGCAACACACCTTTTTTTTCCGTTTCAAAAAACGAAGGACGTGTGGAGAACAAAATCTTCTGGTTTGTGTGGAGAAGAAAATCGTCTTGTTTGTTCGCGAAACTATTGAACATTGTGTTATTCTCTCACCAGACTGCGCAGACGATTGGTTTCAATGGTGAGGGCTTCGTGGAGCTGCCGAGTGAAGATCTGGGGCGCAACGGGGACCTGTCGTTCAGCTTCCGCACTCGTCAGGAAGAAGCCCTGCTGGTGCTCGCCCAGGGGACAGCACCACAGGTACCCTCTACTGTATGTGTCACTCCGCTTCTTTATCATTACTGCTCATTTCACACGGTCGTAGCACGTTGTATAATTTTATGGGTTGATTTGCGGTTGGTTACAGGATTATGATTGGGTGTAGTTCGTAATTCGTTGCATGGGTGCTACAATTATAAATTAGTTGCAACTGGGGAGCATACTGGAATTTTGTGGTGATGAAAGAGAACGACACGTCTTTATTTTACAGTACAGCGGTGTACAAAGTTTCTGTTCTGTTCTGTACACCTGTCTCGGTGTTTTCTGTTTCTCCTTCTGGAGTTGGTTTGTCTTCATTAGGTCTTTTCACCCTTTGCCACTTACTGTAAATATGTTTTCCGCAGGAGTGGTTCTCTGGCTGTTGTAAACCTGTTGTACCTCAGTGAAGTTCAAGTGACACCATTGAACTCACCCGGTTGTGAGATGGTGTTTTCTTGAACTACACTGGAGGATTGCCTGGGCAGCTTTTTGTTGTCGAGTGCAGCAACAATGAGTTGTCAGGCCAGTGTCGTGGTGCTCTCTGATGTGCTCTTTCGTTTGTTCGTTTCAGACGTTTTACTCGGTGTCACTGTTTGAAGGACGTGTGGAAGCTTGGTTCAACGCTGGATCGGGTCTCGTTTCCGTTTCAACTGAGGATAAATACAACGACGGAGAGTTACACAGCGTCAACATCATAAAAACCAGCAGAAAGTAAGTTGCATCTGCTTTGAAATTTCTGACCCTTTGCCGAAAAGAAAGTCTGTGGATTGCGAAGATCCTTCGTGCATCTCAATGCCCTTTATTGTTCCCTCGTTTGTTTGCACTCTGACATCCCAAACAGTTGGCGTTCATATATACCGGCACCTTGTTTTCTGCGAACACTTGCTTTCTGGTCATTCTTTCGCTCCTGAATAGACTATTCTCTCTGTGCCAATCCATCTAATGCTGCTTGCAACACCCTTCAAAAGTAATTGTTTGCAATGGTCTGGTTGATAAACATTGACTTTCCAGATTACGAATTAAGCACAAGCGTTTTTCGTTTGCCGGAGATCAGTTTGCGCTTCAAGAGCGCACGAGAATCGTTTCTGTTTGCACATTGTGATTGGCCTTTGAGGAAACAAGAAAACCATTGTCTTCTCCTTTCAGCATTGAAATGTACATCGACGACGAGCGAATAGGCAGCACGAGCATACCGCTGGACAGTTTGTCCAGGATCGCGGGGATGCTGGGCAGTCAGGGTGGACTCTACCTGGGAGGTGTACCTCCAGGCCTGGATGTCAGCAACATGGCAGCTTCATTGGAACCGCTGAGAGGATGTATTTCTGACCTGATCATCAATTCAGAGTTGGTACTTGCTGTGTGCTGCTTGCGCTCCTTGTTCTCCAGATGTTTGCGCAATGAATTATGGAAGATCCAAGAAACAAGCATTTTTGTTTGTTTCCATGAAGTTTGCTCATGCGCTAGGTTTGTGCTCACAGGTTGCAGGGCCTCGACACTCCCATTGCCTATGAGCAGGCTGATGTTGGCCGTTGCGCCTCAGAATACTACAGCAATGAGACAACTGACGGAATGCTGGGCACAACGGAAGCGCCGAGTTTTACCATCACTGTTACGCGGCCTGAAAGCTCTACTGATGTAACAGAAGAACCAGAATTCACCACGCGACCAGCGCCAACTGAGGTGGGCCAAACATTGTCTGTTGATGCTCAAGAAGAGAATCTGTTTCTTTCGAATGCAACAATCTTTCAACCTGAAAGCCACAAGCACACGGGGCAACAATGTGTCCTTTCTTCCAGATGCCAACATCGTGCGCTGTGGAGGGATCTTTTGGGTACATTGAAGATGCAGTGGCTTTTGGAGACGTAATCAGTAGCCATGCAGAAATCGTTGTCAAGAAACGAGAGGTCAACAGAGAGTAAGTTTTCACAATGAAGATAACCAGAACTTGGTTTCTCCAGGTGTGCGCCTTGTTGTTGGTTGGTCACAGAGTTCAAAGAAGCCAGCTGGAACGATCCGTCCAAGATTAGACCGTTAGCTTTGCAATCTTTGCTTCTTTTCCAGCTTCAACATCTCTGTGGAGCTGCGGACGCTGTACCGCAAGGGCTTGATATTCTACGTTACAAATGAAATGCAGACAGAATTTGTGGCGGGACAGCTGGAAGGAGGCAGGATGGTAATTTCCTACGACGACAGAGGAGTCACCAGATACATTGAGAGTCAAGGCAACTTGAACGATGGATTGTGGCACCGGGTGAGTTGCCGTAATTACCCACCGTTAACACCCCAACTTTTTAGCGGAAAAAGTTGTTTCCCTTCGAAAACACACACAGTTTCTCACAAAAAAGTGCACCCCTACTTTTGATGCTGAAGGGTGCGCGTTACATGGGTGATTCCGGTCATTACGTTGCGATGGAAGGTCTCCCGGACTGAACATCTGCAATCCTAAAGTTAACTTTTCATGTTGACAACTTCATTGTGCTGATGTTTGCAGGTCAAGGTGCAGAAGGACAGGAAGAGCATCACACTGCAGGTGGATGACCTGCCGTCCACTGTGGGCAGGATCACCAGGAAGGTGGATGTGATCGCTCCTCTCTACGTGGGAGGCTTGCCAGCTGTGTACGCAGACACCATCAGGGAAGGAGTGGTATGTTTCTTTTTTTCGTGTTGGATCTCCTTAGAATCCTTTGAAAACATCTTCCCAACCAATGAAAGCAAGTTTTCGTGCACCGTATGTTATACATCAAAACTGTCAAAAGTTAGGCGAACACCTTGCCTGGGTCAAAAATGAATTTTGTATCAGCAAACTAGAGTGCATGTCTCACAACGCCATAACAAAATTTGAAATGATTTTTCATTTTCAGATGGCTGAAAGTTTCAAAGGGTGCATGCGGAAATTTACCCTGAACAGCAAACATGTCGATCTTGCCAATTCCAAGGCCATTATGGGAGTGCGGCAATGCTTCTCAGACTTTGAACCTGGCGTTCACTTTGATGGATATGGCTACGGTATTTACGGTGGGTTTCGGTTTGGTTCCTTCCTGCAATTGTATTGAAACTCGCTTTCCGTGTTTGTGAACCAAATAATTTACTGTGTTTTTACCTTCATTTACAACACAGATTACAGCCTCCATATAGAGAGTGACTTCACGGTCAGTATGGAATTTCGCACAGTGAAGCGCTACGGTGTTCTTTTCAGCTTGAGCGACGTTTACGAATACCCAGCCTTGACACTGGAAATCTACGATGGACAGGTTAGGAATATCCGTGTGAACAACGAAAAGACCACAATTAGGAATGAATCCTGTCAAGAAATAAATGATGAATGTGTGATGATTTTCCGGTTTTAGTTGAGGTTCAGCGTGCGGAATGAAGATGGATTGTTCTTCGCGCAAACTGAAGTGTGCTCGCACTGCCTGTGCGACAACCGGTGGCACACCGTCACCGCGGAGCTGGTGAAGAACGTCGCGACTGTTAGGGTGGATGACAAGCAGCTCAGGGTCGGTGTCAGTCAAGGAGACGAAAAAAGCCTCAACACGCGTCATGAGTTGTACATTGGGGGCTTCCCAGGTATGTCCGCAAGAAAAAAAAAATAGAACCAAAGGTGGAGAGATAGATCAGTAGGAATTGGACAGAAAAGTCTTGGCACATCACTCCCGCCTGCATAGCTTCACTTGTATTTTCATTTCTTCTTTCAGTGTTTGCGTTGCCACAAGGAGCTGCACGGACGAGCGAATTCTTCAGAGGCTGCATCAAAAATTTGCGAATCAACGGAACTTTGGTTGATTGGCACAGCATAGCTAAATTGGTGGATGTACATGTCAGTGTGTGTCCTATCAGTGTGTGAACGTCAGACACGTTGACAGGTGTTTCACTAATTTCAGACAAAAAGGTTCTGGAGCACATTAATTTAAAAATTTTACCTAACAGCATTATAAGTTGTGGCCGATCGACAGAAAAGTGTTCCCTTTCCCCCAAAGGCGACTGAATAATTTAATTGTGGAGCAAATCTGAAACCGTTTTGAACGTAGAGACAGCTGAATGCAAAAACTGAGGAAAGCAGATTTATTCTGCTTGTGCTGCAGTCTTCAGGACATGCCCATTCAGCGGCCTGTAGTTTCGTTAAACTGTTAGAAAATCTGTTAAGAAATGCCATTTTTAGCCACGTCTGCGAGCAGAAGCACGCTCAATTGTTTCTAGATCTGGCCTTGTTTTGGCGTTTGGACACTCAGAACCCATACACTCATTCGGAAGTGAGCATGTGCGCAATTGTTGGGCATTTCTTATGTGTACACATTCAGCACTTCGTAAGTTTCCACTGCCATTGTAAACGTTTTGTACAGCTGCTTTTGTATGTCTTTGTTTCCTTTTTCACATCATTCTCCGTCTGTAGCTGAATCTCGTACAATCCTAAACAGGACGCAATTTTGGTCGCTTTTCACTTGCAAGTTTTCAAAGCAATGGGACCAAACTGTCAAGGTGCTACAACAGGCTGTTTTACCTTGTTACGCATACCTTTTTGATATTGTGAGCTGTTGTGCGATTGTGAGGGAATTTGTGTTGCGGCCTCTTCGTGGAGCCACCATGAGGTGTGCCTGTTTGCATGTTCCCTTTTATCTTCGATTGATGTGCAAGTTTAGAATTTAATTTTAGCTTGTGCCCTCATGGCAGCGCATGTTTGACATGCTCGTAGTTTTGTGGCTGAGAATCAGTTTTATTCGGTCTTGTTTCCTTTGACAGTTGTTTTTCACCTGCACTTCACATTTGTTTCTGGCAAATAGGTCATTTGTGGACACAAGTGAAAGTGAAAGTTGTTTTTATTTTGTTTTGTAAAATAAATGACAATCAATGAGAAGAAAGAGCCTTTCCAATGAAGCGGACGCTTACATGCTTGGATGTTCATTGAATCAATTCAAATGGCGTCAGACAATAAACTGATTGTTTTTTTTTTCTCAGGATGGCTGCACATACGGTACTCTCATTCCAAGAGATTGGACTGAATGTTTTGTTTGTCGTCGTTGTAGTCTGATTTGCCTGATGTTTTTGTTGACGTGTGCATGAATTGTGTATATACATACAAGGAAATTTGTTGTCACGTCTTCCAAGGTATGCATGTAGGTAGAATAACCTGGGATTAGGTGCAATTCTAGTCGACCCCAACGTGTAACGTTGTAACGTTTGTTGCGATGCTTGGAATAACATTGTACATAATTTGTAATAAAGATAACAAATTTACCTGGTTTCTTTTTATTTTCAAACGTGCATTGGTTACAAAAATTACAAAAGAAGGACGGGCGCCGGTTGCGTATTGCGATTTCAAATTGCACAAAACGCTACAAACAAGCGGCAAAAAATTCGTAAATTTTTCCGCAATTCACTGCAAAGGAGCTGAACAACCCTTCCTCCCAATAAATCTGGAGAACACTTTTGTAGCACCACAGCAAAAGTTTAACAAATGAGATCTCGGTCTGTCAATGGCTGTTCAACAGGGACAATTGAGTAACACACCGAGGACGATCTGACTCTAGTCTGATCCAGACCGCAGGATTTCTATTTCGAGGTGGATCTGAACGAATGTCTACTCAATATCCAGAAACGTCACCTTTTGGTTTCTTTCGGCAGTGAGAACTTTGTCCGGCTGAGTTTCGACGTGGTCACCATTGTCCGTGATTTTTGTCGTTTGGCGACAACTTCCTTCAGTTTTGCCAGTTCTTCAGCTGAAGGTTGAATGGGTTCAGTGGCAGGACCCTCAGCGTAACTCCACTGGATTTCTTTTTCCATTTTAACCGTGAACACACTTTTAGCGCTGACACCTTCGCCTGAAACGCACAGGGCATCAGTTTAGTTCACAAATTCCATTTTTGGAATCATTTCTTCAATGTCGCAATTCTTCGAAAAGACACAGTTGGGTCCTTGGAACCAAACAAAGCACTTCAAGATAAAGATCAGAAAAGGCAGCACAATCCAGGTCATTTTATTCAGTGATCATGTAATGAAAGCCACATCATTGCTCGTAATCAACAGTCATTCCTTGAAGGACCATTTCATTAGAAAGAGCGTTCGATGCCAAGCAGAATTGTCCCCAGTCTTGGGTCTGCTTGGACTTCGCCAAGGGTTGGTACGACGTGGCTGACGGCTTGACATCCACAGGGTCTGGTCGCTCCATGACGCAAAATTGCGAGGCCGCTGAAGAAAATTCCGTGTGGCTTCCTGTTGAAGGTGACCAGATGATGTCAACGATGTTGGCTCGCCGTTCACTGCTGGTTGCCAAGGGTACTTCTGCCTGGGATCGAAGACGGGTTGCTGGCACAAACTTTGGGCATCAACCGCGCGGGTTTCATGACGGTCTCGTCCACTGAAAGCTGCTGCTCTTCTGGAAAACATCTGGGTACGATTCCTCGCGTCATTGAAGGATGCACTGGAACTGTCTCTGGAAACGTTCGTTGTCGCGGCACTTTTGTAGTTGATGCCAAGACGCTGTCTGTCAGAGTTAGAATGCTGTTCTCTCGATGGAAATCTCTTGAAGTGCAAGTTTTTTCTCGGTAGAAAACTTTGATGACTCCAGGGTTGTTTGCTGATGACTGGCCAACAAATTGTTTCTTTGGAAAATCTCCTGGCTGGATAACGGAAACAGATGTTCACGCATCAAGAATTCAGGCAGGGACACAGAAAAAATCCAAGCTGCAAAAAATACGCTCCTCTCCCTCCCCAAATCATCCATTCTGAACTTGCTAGCTCCCACGCTGACGTTTTGATATCCCAAAAGCCTTTCACCAGACATCTTCGTCCAATTTCTTCACAAAATCAGAATCTAACATCGTCTCTGCCATTTTGGAAAATAAACCGCTTCAGAATTGTCCTCTGACCAAAGAGCGGAGGGCATCGAAAAGTAAAGAAACAGTATCAGCGCAAGACTGGAAACAAATAAAAGTATTGACAGAGAAGGATTTGGAAGGATGTTCACTCGACGACGGAAGGCGTGGGGCGGTTTGCCAAAAGAGCGTGTGGTGGGATGGCTGGGGGAAAATTCCACAGCGGTGTGTCACATCAAAAACAGAAAGAGGTCCAAGGACCAAAGAGGCCAGTCATACTCACACAGAGGGACAGAGTGAAGCACCCGGTAGTATCCATTTTCATCTTTCCGATGCAGCATGGAACACAACTGCAAACTCTCCACAGCCTGAGTGCCGAAGTCAGCACCAGCGAAATCACTGTAGAACTTGCTGTCAATCTTCTTTACTCCTGAGTGGAAACAAAAGCAGTAAATGCAGATTAGTTTTCTCGACTGTCTGAAAGGGCCTGGATACTTTCGATCTACAAGAAAAAAGTTGCCAGAAAATTCCGCGGCCACTTGATCCAATTCCTGACGTAAAATTGTGTCACAATCAAACATCTCTCCTCTCGTGCATTTTGTGAATGGCAAATCAAGAATCTTTTTTTCCGGGCTGTTTGAGCTGACCTGCCTTCCTCAGTCTAGGAGCACGAGATAGTTTCATGATTGTGATGTGCGGTTTGAAGCCTTTCTCTCCAGTCAGATCTGTGTTGTTCTCTTTGAACGTTTCCAAGACAACATCTGAAAAAGAAGCAACAATTTGAAACAGGAAAAAACTTTCTGTCCCACTGATCTCGTGACGGAGACTTCTCCACAACGTTGTCAAAAAGATGACGCTGATAAATTTTACACCAGGATTTTCCAGTTCAATAAACACTTCGGAACATTCCACAGAGAGAAACTTCAGGTTTGTGTGCGTTGGTCATGGATGTGTCAAAATGTGGAGGTTGGCAGATCAAAAATTACCCACAATCCTTTGAAGCACCTGCAAATTTTCATCAGGTGCTACTTTGGCAAACACCACGCTGTTTCCAAAATGGTCCAAGCCAGACACCTGTATGTGAGTCGGGGCCTTGTGTGTCATGTTGAGTTTATTCCCACAAACCGTCAGTGTCGCTTTTGCTCTGCAAAAAAAGATGCAAATTTGTTCAAAAATATCAATGTTTTAATTTGTTATGCATTTGCGACAAACCCATTCACAACTGTACTGCCTGAGTGAACTTTCCCCATATGTGTTTCAAATGAAGAAAAGCAAAATCAACGAGAAACAAATGCTGGCGAAGAATGTTACCTTTCAATTTCTTCCTCATCTGCCAAATGCATAACAAGCATAGTCAAGTGCAAGGTAGGCAGCGGTATCATTGCAGCAGACAGTGTAGGTTTCTGGGAAACAACACTCTGCTGGACAGCGCGCAGCCCATCATGAATCTAAAAGAGAATGTTTTGAGAAAATTTCCTTTTTCTCTTCCAAGTCACACACACCACTGGGACAACGCATCTCCGGCTAAACATGCCACCACAAGACACCGATCCAGCACAGAAGCCGTCCCACAAGTGTCAATTTGAACAAAAAAGAATTACAGAGAAGGGAAAGGTTCCGTGCTTCTTTTTCACATCAAAGGGGAGTTACCCACACGTGCAGTCTGTCACTGCTTGGGTGGGGGAAAAACAGGATCCGTGGAGAGTCTACCAGAGAAAAAGTCCTGTCCAGGGAAAGGTCAGCGAACAAAAGAAAACTCACCTGTGGATTCGTTATTTGAATTGCAACGAAGTAATTTGGCATCATCTTTTTCTGTTTCTTTTTCTCCGTTTCACCAGCACCGCCTTTTTCACTGTTGTCTTCTTGCAAAGGATCTTTTTTTCTCTTCCTTCCAACCTTTTTCGATGCTTTCTTGACGGATTTCTTGTGAGCTCTGTCAAACCTGCCAAATGTTTCTGCAACAGAAGGAAATGTGGCGTTCAGTTTAGGATTGGCGTCTCACACCTCAACGAGGTATCGTACTTTCTGCATTGTGCCACACAATGCGGTTTCACACTTGCTGACAAACGCTCTTGATCAGGTAAACAGAATTGATCAATTGAATGCAAACACCTGAAAAAAGGACGGAGATGTCAAAAACATCTTCTGCGTTGTGCGACGCATCTTTTCTCTCCTTCTCAGGTTTACTCGGGTACACAAAATCTTCAGGTTCAACAGACACAAATTCGTCCTGCTCAAACTGCGTTCTCACACTTCGTGTCACACTCTCGAGAAGTTCTTTCGGCAGAATCGTCCTTTTCGTTTTCGTCTCTGCATTGGGGTCTCCGTCCTCGGTTTCTTTGTTGGTACTCAGGCGCGACAGTGGCTCAATTTTCATCATTTTGCTATTGGTCACCAAAACAGGCAAACTGAATTTTATCTCAGTTCTCCCCACAATTTGAGCTCCAAGACGGTGTGTGCAGGATGTGAAGAAGAAATTGCAGGTCCTGTGTGCCAGCATCCGCTGAAGAGGCGGCAAAAGTGTCTTGACAGGCGCATTCCTGAAGCACATTGATGTCCTGTTCCGTGTTGGTATCGTCACTCTGACCTGCGAACAGACGAAGAGGTTCGATTCTTCAGGAACATGAATGATGCCTGAAGGGGGAGGGGGTTCCGGCAGGATGGGGGTTTGACAACAACAATGACACGAACAAGGCCCGCCTACATATTACAGCTTCGAGCGGACCATCCCCCCGCCTCCACTTCAAATGGGGTTCCATATCATCAGCCAATGAGAAACAGGGCCGACTGATCTTGGTAGTAGATTCTATGTGTAATGTGGGACCCATAGCAAAGATGAGATTGATTAGACACTTGAAAGACATTGATCTTCTGACACCATCCCTACCGAAGACCCCGGGTTCTCCAGCAGGCAGCGCTGTTCTTTTTGGACTCAGTCCCTCCCGCGGATAGCGGAGACCCAGATCCAGAAGACAAAATTTACTTTGACCTGTTTCTTCTACCACATCGACAGGTAGACTGATGGTAGGGTACTCCTGTACTGGTACCGGAATACTGCTCTTATTCAAAAAAGATGGTCTGTTCCTTAAGCAGTCCCCAAAACTGTCAACTGACTTTATGAGGCAGTCATAATATTGGCAGGTGTTCATGATAATTATTTTTATTTTTTTCTGTGCGAAAGATCTGATCCTCTCCAGCGGTTTCGAACAGCAAAAGCGGTACTTCTTTCCCTTCAAAAAAAACAAAAAAACTTTACCAGATCACACAGTTCTCTTTGCGCATAGACAAACAAGATCTCTATCTTGATCGGAAACCTCCAACACAATTGTCTCAAAATTGAAGTCGTTTAAGCCAAAAGTAACAAGGTTTACCAGATGCCAGAAATTGATGTATATAATGTTCAGAGTTGGTCTGTTTACGATTTTTCGACTGGTTTGTTGATGCGGAGTGATCTACAGGTGCACTACCGGCGTCGCAGGTGGGCTTTGAAATTTGTTTACAAACTTTCCTGCGTTTGAAAAACAGCTGAAACAGGTTGGTATTTCATTAAACTGGCACCAGTAAATACTATACAGCAAAGAAATGGATACAAAATCATTTGGTTCGTTACTGAAGCGTCATTTACAGGAATTAGAACCCGGAAATGGATTGCATGTTTCAAAACAAATTCCCCGCCACTGTCTGCTGCACGATTTTTAAAGACCCTGAGGACAAGAAAGAAAGAAAAATTCTTTTGCCACTCTAGCTAGCACAAAAAAAAAAAAAAAAAAAAAAAAAAAAAAGGGTGAACGAAACTGTTCAGAATCGTAGCCTTGCCCTCTTCATGATGTTTCCCTGTTATCCTATCGAGTTTATGGTTCATGCAGTTGACCTAAAAATGGTCACAAGTCACGTGGGTTGAAAGGGATTGGCCCCCCAACGTCACAAGTTCAGTCTCGGTGTAAAAGGACTCACCCGCCCCCTGGCATCGGGCGCACCCCCCCCGCAAAAAAGGGGGTGCCCGATGCCTTGCCACTCTCCTTTGTTGGGGGGGGGGCTGCTCAGTCCTAGGATAGAGTTCTCCCTGGGGTGGCCTGATCCTAGGACTGATTCCCCCCCTGACACCATCACATGACTCCTTGCCTCTGTCAGCAGTTTTTTGGCAGCCAGACTTGATGGGGATCCTGTGATCCACACACCCTACTCCCACAATACAGAGAACCATCTTGTCTGTGCATGTAAACAAAATTATATTGGGGAAAGAAGAGGTTAGCCACTTTTGGGGGTGGGGGGTTGCTAAATAAAGGCATATGCATA
>JAAUYG010169172.1_pt1 | contig 14205 bp, 16 predicted proteins | sample 7278091 | NCBI WGS metagenome assembly JAAUYG01 (sample SAMN14350201, study PRJNA611818) | marine sediment metagenome | isolation source: surface marine sediment (0.6m) | place: French Polynesia: Moorea | collected 2018-08
AGTTCGTCAATCTCTCTGACGCTGGACACGCTGCTCGGCCTATCAGTGTGCGAGTGCCCGCTCAGGTAGAGACCACGAGCCTCCAACCTAAAATTCCACAAAACCAACAGTCAGCGCAATGATGACCACACCACTTTTGACCATGTTTTTGCCACTGAAAACTAGACCCACTCAAATGCCCACATTCTCATCATAAAACTCACAACAGCAATGATGATACTGTGCAGTGTTGTGGTTTGAGGAGTTTGCTCTCTTGGCAGGTGATGAAACGGGGGGGGGGGAGGAAAAGGCCGCCCAACTCGCGCGGCTCAGTGAGGTCCAGTTCACACAGGGAAGCATGAACTTTGATATTGCTTTGTTGTGTGAATGCTTCATTTGCCAACAACAGGCTCCATTGTTTGATTGCATGGCGCCTTTTGCTTTGCAGTGGGGTCTAAAAAGACGGCAGACGTACCCCTGCCACGCGACGAGGTCCTCGACCTCTGACTGCAGATGAACCGGAAGATCGTCGAACACGTCGCTCTCCACCAGCACCGGGTGCTCGATGATGTACGACAGCGTGGCAGCCTGCAACACGCACCACGCAGTGTTATTCGCCCTACATGGGACGTACCATTTAAACTTTGAAAAGCTATGGAATCTCAAGACGAAGTGTCATTTTGAATAAATCCTGTGATTTTTGAAGCCAACAAAAGGGGCACAAAACTTTGGGAGGGGGAAATTATTGCACGTAACACTTCAATCATCGTGCGTGTGGCAACAACCCCAAATGTTGCCGAATTTGTTGACAACTTGGAACACAGATTCAGCTCAACACGTGAACGTAGAGTGAAAGCGAGATTGGAATGTCGCCTTACCCTGAGTGTTTTGCAGTGAAGCTGATCAGCCAGACCGAGCAGGAAGAGACACGAGTCTTCGTCGATGTGATGCTTCAGTGAGTGTTCACTCAACAGCTTCAAGCAGTCCACCTGTCCAAAACACAAACCCAAACTTCAGCACAGACAGTCCAATCAACATGACGAAACTTTGGTCAAACAGAAATGATTATTTCGAACAACATGTTTCAGTTATTGTCACGCGCCTCTTGCTCAAGATTGTCAGTTTCAGTTTCATCTGAATTCACGAACAGACAATACACTTCGAAAATGAATCCCAAAATTGAAACGCGAGTAAAAACAACGTTGATATTTCACCAGCCAGAATCACACTGACACTGAGGCAACGATTTTAACGACGATGAGCACAACAACCGTTCTGTCAGCAGCCGCGCACAAAATACCGCGCACCGCAATCGACGTTTGAGACTCAGTGACGTACCTCGTATCTGTCGGCGAGTGTGATCATGTCGGCAAGCTGTTCCGTGGAGAGCTCGCTCGTGTCGAACTGGCCGCTGTACAGGTACTGCAGGAAGAGCTTGAACATCTCCGGGTTCGTGTCGTGCACTGTGATCTTCCTGAAGTACGAACACAAAACGACTCTGTGAACTGTGAATGCTTCCAATGGTGCTGAGGACAATTGCTGGATGTCCAGAAACGTCCTCTCGATTCCTCCTACAGCTGTGAAGCGCAACTTAGATCCACAATCGTTCTGTTCTTGCACACTCGTCTTTCGGAAAAGGGACCCCCACAATCCTGCATCCTAATTGCGCAGACATTTTCAGAGCGAAACGATAAAATTGTATTCATCTGCATACAGACAAGACACAGACAGACAGACAGAGAGAGAGAGAGAGAGAGAGAGAGAGAGAGAGAGAGAGAGGAAACACGCACTTGTCTATGGACTCGCGCATGCCGCTGAGCAGCGCGCGTCTGAACCAATCACAGCGCGACGCGATGATGACGCAGTGCGACGGGACGCGGTGCACGTCCACCTCCTTGTCGCGGTGCGTTCTCGCCTCCGCCTCCGCCGCGGTGTGATCGATCACCACGTCTCCGCTCTCTGTCAACACAACACAGAAAATTTCTCATTTGGTGCGGTCTCAGCAGGGATTGGTGGTTTGCGCGGGATTTTTCGTTCACTGAGCGCATCCTTTCCTTTTGCATTGTTGACTGAAGAATCTCAGTTCTTTTAATTTTCTTTTCATGTCTCCATGGAGCAGGTTGGATGTGAAATATGAAGGGTGTAGAATAATCTTTTCTAAACACACCTGAGATCTATTTTCCACCAGAAAGCCGAAGCAAAAAGCAAGTTCAAAAGACCCCTCCTCAACCTGTCACCACAGGTACAAGCACATCTTGCCTCGGGAAAGAAATAAAACAGGACAATCCCATGGAAAGAACACTGACCTTGGACGCAGATGATTTCGAAGACCATATCAGTGTTCTTGCCGCTGTTCAAGAGTTCGACAACCCTCTTGGCGTGATCACTGTCTCTTGCATAGGGAGGTTTACACAGCGACTCGACGGAACTCAGCTGAAACACGAACAAATACGAGTTCTATCTCCAATCGAACGGTCATCAAAAGCACATTTCACAGTTGATTTCTTTTCTCTGGGCACCTGACAAAATTGTTTTGATGAAAGCGCAACAAACCCAAATTTGGTTTCTTGCTGATGACAAAAGTTGAAACCAATACCCTGTGATTGCCTCTAACCTCGCCAAAGTTAACAGAAAGTGCATCTGATTGGTAATTGTCAGTAGATACCTGTGCGTATTTCGTGGAGGAGTGACTAGACTTGGGCAGCGCGCCAGCAGCCTCGGCGCCCTGAGGCTGGGGAGGGTCCACCAGGTTCACCTGCATCAAACTCTGGTTGAACTGGTCCCGGTGCACCATATCACAGGCCTGCTTGATGAGTGGCTTCAGCGTCGAGCGATGAGCCTGCATCTTGTTCAGCACCCAAGCCTGGGGAAAACACGGAAATGTAATTCAGGGGGAGGAAACCCACTTATTCAAAGAGTCCAAAGAGTCTCCCAAGGTCTGGGAAACATGAAGTGCAAATTATTGGGGGGCGAGCGAATTTGAAATTTGTCAGTGTTTTTTTTTTTTTTTTTTTTTTGTAATTCACGCTGTATTCTGAGACCACTTACCACTTTTGATGTCGCGAGCTTGAAGAGATATTTCCATTCTCGCCAAGTCACCTTCTCGTCTAATGCTGCCATCAGCACCTCGATACGCACCAGCAGAGTTGGAACCTGTGGGACAAAAAGAAATGCGATGACAACATCTGAGCGTGAAAAGACACCAGCGCGAACTATCATGACACAAAAAGTGTCTTCAGTGAGCTTGTTTGGCCACAAAACAGACACCTGTAAACACATTCGAGTTGCCAAGAATTTCAATTTGGCGCTGAAGCAATACAAACTGTTTTTCATTCGCGCGCGACTTTTCTAAATTTATCACAACGCAAAGCCGTTCGCATTACCTCGTCGAGTTGCTCCAGATTTTTTGCAACAGATCTGATCTTCTCTTCTTGAGTCATTGTTCCGAAGTTTTCTCTGCAGAAAAGAAATCATCGCGGTTTCAGCCGTTTTGGCAGAACTTTCCTGACTGACGTGTCAATTTGGACATAAATCTGGGGTGCACTCACTTCTTTATCATGAGATTATGAAAACTTTGCGTTGTCCGTTCATGAAAAGTCCGAAGCTTCATCAGTTCTCTCATGTGCAAAGCCTGCAAAGAGATGAAATTTGTTTGTTTTGTTTTGGTTTTTTTTTCACTGAGATTGACAAACAAAACTGCAGTGACTATGGACAGGAATTGGGCAGAAGACTTTTGGCACGCACGTTTCTGAGAGATTTTCCCAGCACATCTGTGACGTGGCCTTTCTTGTGACGGTCGTGTTTCTCCGCTTTGTCGCTGGTGGAGCTGTGGCTGATCACCTGCTCCAGCGCAGTGCGCATCTCCACCGCAAACGTGCAGATAGTGTCCATTGCCTGCTCAATCTGAAGAGACCAAAAATTTTTTGGTCAGCACTTCTAACAGGGGCGCTTACCAAACGTCGAGGCCTCACTATGCGACTGGTGGGCAGTGGTCCTATCCACGACAGAAGCGACGATGACGAGGCGACTCATTCCAGCTGCTCTGCGTCAACAGGAAGCGCAGCCCACAATTCTCTCAAGAAAGTGCCTTTCCAAGCGCAGTTCGCTGAGAAAACCTGACATCCTCAACACAACAACCTCTAACCTGATTTTAATTTCACAGAGCAATGTGACTTCCACTGACATTGAAAAAAAAGGTGAAATTACCTCTGGAACCAAGTAGGTGGCGATCTCGTATCTCTGACTGGCTGTCAGGGAGCTGCAGTGATGCTTACACACTTCCAAAAACTTCCGCAGCTGATTCATGAACACTGGAAGCCTGCAAAGAAGGACACGTGTCAGTCAGGATCAATTGACTGACCTTCAAGACATCAGACTAAATTTGTTTTTCTTTTTTTTTCTGGGAAGGCCTTTTCAAAATACGGCATCAGGTCCTGTCTTGTTTCGTTTCGTTGTTTCTCGCTCGGACAGAACAACCATGTTCTTACCTGGATTTTGCATACTTGATAATGTCGTGTCTTTCTTCGCGCGACAATTCTCCTTTTCTTCTTGAGAACAGATCACACAGAATCAGCAACTTGGCCCCAGCTGGAAGAAGAAACATGGAGTTTCCAATTGGCGTCTTGTTCAGGCGCAAGTTGTGCTTTGTTCACGAGAAACACCAAGAGAGCTCGCGGGACTCAAGTTTTTGGGTGGTTATATTCCAGACATCTCACGGAAAGCTGTGCTCATCACAAATCAACTGAATCATTTTTGACAACTTTTGTTTTCCAAGCGTACCGATTGAGGCTTCCCTCAGACCCTGTTTGACGACGTAGCAGAGTTTTGCTGGATTGGACATGATGTTCTCTCCTGCAGGCATTGACTGGCTGTCTCCCGCCTTCCCGCTGAACAAGTCAATGATTTTGTCTCCGCAAGCGTGCATATCCGAGACTAAACTGGTGATTTCTGAAAGGTACACCAAACCACTGTTTTCGAATGTCGCTACATAACGGGAAAATTTTCGAACCATATGAGCCTACATGAGATTGATTTTCCCAAGCGAAAACTCGACAAAATACTGGAGAGAAAAGTCTCTGCAACTTACGTTGCCTAAGCGCGGTGTTTTTCAGAAACTGCTCGCACAGCTGCACGAACTTGGAGAATCCAGGTAGTTTCCGCACCGCCTTGACGCACGCCTTGGCGGTGTCCTCGCTTAGCCCGCTGGGCAGGGACTCGGAGTACAGGTAATGCAGGATCGCGTGCAGCACGTCTTCAGGCAGACCCACCAACTGCGGCGGACTCTGCGACCAGTCCATCTGCGGCACGGCGATCGACAGCAACGTCTTGTGCACTTTGAACTGTGGGATAGAATTGACTTTGAGATTGCAATGCTGAAAAGACAAAAACAAGTTTGCTCGGAACACGACAATCTATAACAGACAGACCCAGACTTCTGGCTCAGAATCGTCAAGAAAATTTTGTAAATGATATTCTGAAGGATTGGAAAGAGTAGCTTTGTGCCCCACTTGCCTCCTTTCCGGACGCGGCTGTGATGACGAGATCGGAGAAGTAGCCTTCCTCCAGAGCGCCGAGAAATGAGTACGGCTCCTCGTCAGCCACGTCGCCAGAGGAAATCTGCAGCAACAACAGAGAAGTGTTTGAGCATACTACTGAACAGTCAGATGTCTCCCAAAGGTGTTAAAGTGGCGAAACAATTTCCTGTGAAATTGGTGCGTTCTTTTAGATCAGTTAATTGCAGCATTCGGAATGAGAACAAAAGACAGACTCAGGAATCAAGTACCTTTTGACATTGCAGCATACAGCATCTCTCATAGGTGAGTAACATCAGGTCGTCTGAAACTTCAATCTGCAAAGAGCATTTCAAACCAGTTTCAGTGGGGAACTTCAAATAGGTCGCATCACTCTGTCATCTCAGTCGAATGACTGACAGCATAACATTCAATTTCTTGAACACACGGGGAAAAAAGTGAAGAAACCTTGAATTCAATGACGTGGCCCGCAAATGCCCCCATGAACTTGATGACAGCAGCGTCTCCTGGCAAAACCTGAAAAGCCGCAAAAGACTTGTTTGACAACACCATGTGGAGCTTTGGGCCTGTTGGCAGTGTGAAAAACATCCCCGAGTTCAATCAATCAATGCTGCAAAATAGGCACAATTTCATACCTCGTAGGTTTCGCACATAAAGAATGGCATCGGCTCTGCCGACTCTGGAACTTTCCACGACACATCTCCACTCTCATCCAAGGTAAACTCGGTTCTGTGGAAAGAGCAGGAGAAAGTAACACGTGAAATGACATAGCTCTGCTTTGATGTCCTAATATTTAGAGAAAAAGATGAACGACAACAACCGACGTAGATGATCTATTCAGAAGTTGTTTTTTCATAAAACTTGCAGATGACGCACACAAATTTTGAGAAAATATACCACAGAAATCGGGGTGAATGAGATCTATTTGTAGCTGATGATATCATAATCACAGCGGGAAGTACCTGCCAACACAACCTGACATAGATTCCTGATCTGCAGATACCCTGGATCCACTTGGATTTGTAAATGAGCCTGGGGGTTGTGTACGACAGGGATCAACAATCTCAAGGTTTTTTTTTTCTCTTGTGGCATCTGGATCACAGGAGGATCAAACAAGACCTTTTTTAAATCCATTTTATTCGACACACTTCCAGGTTCCTTCTTCACAAGAAGTACTTGGAGACGACTGGCAATTTAGAGTGTAGATCTGCGTTTCTGCTTGCTCAGACTCAGCTGCTGAGGTCAGAGTGATCCTGTGTGGATCAAAACAAACTGGATGACCTCGAAAAAAATGTCAACCCTCACCCCTCAATTCCAGTCGGTTCCACGGAACCCGTCAAGGAAACACACTCTACAATCTAAGCGAAATCAGTCAGTGGTTAGTAAAGAATGTTTTGACACAAAAATTGAACAAATACAGTGATCTTTTGTTGGGAAAACCCCGGAAATACTTCACCTTCCACGTCCCGTAGCAGGCTGATTCGTCAGCCATGTTGGATGTTTACACGTTTTGCGCAGGCGCATCATCTGTTGAACTTTAAGTTCCCGGCAGATGTCGCCTATGGAAAAAATAGATTCTAGATCTAGATTTTTTAACGCAATTTTTATTCTCTCCACAAAAAAGCCAGAAGGTAGAATCAACAGACAGCTTCCCATCGGTACACTGGATCTCAACTAGATCTAGACCTACATTTTGATTTAATTTTCTTTACTTTTCAGTTTCTTCCACTTTCTGGTCCAGAGGTCATCTGTAGCTTTTACAAGAATCGAGAACTGGAGACAAGAAAATGGCAACGATTTCAATCTGCAATCGATTAAATGGAAAACCAAAGCGCTTTAAGGTGGAGGGAGTGAATATCAGTTCCAAAGTAGCCGAATTTAGGAGTAAGGTGGCCAAAGTCACTGAAATTCCAGTGCAAGAAATCGGTAAGAAAGAAAATATCGAGACTAACTCTATTATCGCTCAGAAATGACCGAAAGATTCTTTGTTGGACTTGGACTGATCAAACACACATTCAGGAGCAACCCAGAAAATTAGATCTGCTGAAAAGTGTACCTTTATTTCGCTGCTGAAAATAGCAAGGAATCTTTTTTTTTTTTGTTCCACTGATGTTTCAAAAAACAATTCTCCCGGGGATATAGATCTGTAAGTTTAAAAGTTCTGAATTTGAGGGGAGATGAAAAAATTTGGTTTCCTGTCCATCTGAGAGGTTGCTGCGCTGTGTGACCAGTAGCAAGCAGGTGAAGGTGGGCTGGACCCTCGGTACACACGCTGTTATCACTGCTGTGTCGGAATGATATTTGAAAGCCCCACTGTTCCATCAACTGAATCCTTTGTTTCTTAGAGTTGATCTACTGTGGCCAAAAACTTCAAGATGACAAAACTTTGAATGAATACACACTGCAGCCGGGTTCAACAGTTCATGCCTTGAAAAAAGCCGTGTTAGAGGAACAAATTCAAGCTCCGGGTAAGCCGCCAACATCGTGACCTGAAATAAAAATGTAAAACCGTGTTTTTCAAAGGGTCGTTTGAACTGAGGTCGCACTTTTGTTTGAAACGCTTTCATTTGAGGAGAGATTGTCATCAAACATTTTCCTGTTACGTATAGCACAACTAGAATATTGAAATTTCAGAGCCGCTGGACAGCACTTCAGTGCAGCAGGTCGTGACAGCACTGCAGGCAGCACTGATGAACCCTGCCTATCGGAACGTGGTGAGCACTGTTCAGTAGAGAGTGCAGTTTGGGTGCCCACCTGTCTGAATGGCGTTTTTAGCCCGTGTAGCTCAAGAATGGGCTCAATTTAGATCTTCTGGACCCATCTTCCTCTCTGAATACCCAAGCTGTGCTGTTTTCAAAACATTACCTTGAGCTCAAAAGAAAAGAAAATCCTTGCAGTCTCGTGTGTTTAGATCTCAAAGGACCAAGTTTGCGAGCAAGTTTACCACCCCGCCTGAAGGCAGTGGACTATTTCAATCTACAGAGTGTGTTGTGAGATGAATAAACCGAAAAATGTTTTTTTGTTTCCTGATTTCTAGGTGGAAAAGATTCTGAAGAACTCAGACTCTTTAGACAACATCATTGCAGCATCTCCTGGACTCGACAGAGATCCTGTAGCTTTGGGTAATAATTGTCTCACACAAGTTCGAAAATGGAAACTGGTGAAGCAGATGCAATGAACTTTGCCGTGTCTCAGAAAATTTAATTTTGCACGGAGACAAAAAGTGCATAAAAATGATTTGGGAAACAATTGTTTCAAAATGCTTGCCACTTTGAGACATATTTGTGAATTTGTTGCAGCCATTCTCCAGGATGCTGATTTGCTCGCAATACTGGCGGATCCAAGTCACATACAGAAGTACGTGTTTTCCATTTTGTATCAGACATTGTCGCTCTGCAGTTTGATTTAGGCCATTCAGAAACAGAAGTTTGCAAAAACATGCGCACAACACATTCAACGATGCAAAAAGGTGAAATAAAGGGAAAGGGTGGATCAGAAACAACTTCGTGATTTCGGAAAAAAAAAAATGCTGAGTTTGGAGACTCAACGAAATGTTTCTTTCAGAGTGATAGAGGCGCATCCTTCCCTGGGCCACGCTGCTATGTCAATAGCTGCTACTGTCAATGAAGAAACAGCCACAGAAGGAGCTGAAGGGAACGCTGTGTCTGTACCAGGTAGAATCACGGAAAACCACGTTCACAATTTGTGAATGCCTTGGTTTTGTGACCACAATTGGATTTGGGGGTCTCAGACTCCAAAAACTGACGTAGTGTTGGAGTGTCAAAGACTTTTTCTCTTGCCTCACTAACTGGCAGATCCCTTCTGTCAAAAATCGTTTCAACGAACAAAAGAGCAAGTCACGGCCAACACAAGAGGAACGCGCCTTCTCTGAAACACACGACCCTTTCGCTTCCCGTATTGGAAAAACACTGAGGATTTCAAGTGCTGAGTTGATGTATTTCAGGCACGTACTCGCTGGACCAGATGTCTGACGACGAGGACCTGGAGCCGGTGAGACCGCGCAGCTCGGCTGGAGGAGGCGGGGCGGGCGCCGGCACCATCACCGCCTCGCAGCTCGCCGCCGCCTTCGCCGCCGTCACGGGTGGATCCCAGGCCTCGGTGTGTGGTACTTTATAACCTACACCGCAGTATGTGTGACGCTTCTTAGATCATTCTCAAACCAGTATTAAAAACGACGCTGAATGATTTAATGTGGATTTGGGGGTTGGGTTCAAACCAGCTTTCCAAACTGGAGACGGCCCAGTTTCATGCCTGTGTGAACTTTTTGTCTTGATTGTCGCCTGTCGCCACAAGTTGGAGTTACCTTTTCATCGCAGTTTCATTGGTTTCTTCATGTCCCTGAAGACCTCAGTGGTTTGGCAAAAATGCAAAATTTTTACCAGATTTTTTCCGTGAAAATCTGTTTCTATTTCTCATGTGGCTGCTGTTCTAGTCACGGTCGGTGCTGAGCAATGTAGGTTATAGGGTATTGTGGTCGTTTTGACCTGTTCGGTTTGTTCTTCTTGTCTTTGAGCTGTGTAAGAGTGTTTTGGTGAGGTCCAGTTTTCACTCCTACGAACGAAGCGAGAGTATTGCAGTCACGGTCATGTCCCTCCACAGTGGGAGCCCCGTCTTCCATTGCCCGCTCCCTCCCCCATTCGCAACATGACACAGCAAGGCAGCGCTTCGTGTGAGTTCTATGCTGCAGCCGTTTTTGTTCCACTTCTTTGGGTGCTCACTTTTAACCACTAACAGAATAGCAAATAAAATTGTTTGTTCTTTGGCATAAACGTTTTTGGCTTGACTGTTTATGTTCATTCGGTAACATTGGTGAGGTATTTTGGTGTGCAAAAGCATGAGCGAGTTTGATTCCCTCAGTAACTTGGACACTTCAAGAAGCCTTGTTTTCAAGGATTAATTTCAGTAGATCTTTCTGCAGTGAGTCGGCATGTGTGTTTGTTCCTGTTTTCAGAAAAATTTCCAGACAACTTTGACGGAACTAAATTTCCATTTCAGATGTTGTCACCGCAGAGCAGCGGCAGCCAGAGCTCGTCGTCCCCATCCGGCAATCAGCAGCCGTTCATCAGCGCCGACTTCTTCTCGCAGGCGTTGTCCCAGATCGCTGCGGGCGGCACCGGCGGCGCTGATAACGCCGGCGCTGGACCCTCCTCGTCCGCCGGCGCAACGCCGCAGGGACCTCCGGAAGAAGTCATACTGGTACTTACTTGCCGTGTTTACCCTTTGTGAGACGAGCAGTGGCAAACCCAATGGCTGGGGTGCATCTATTGCATTTTGAAGTTGAAAGAATGGCTCAACTTCAACTTGGATGTTAATTAAAATGAGACACACAAGGCCGCCTGTCATCGATGAGCCTGGATCAGCCAGGGAAGCGGAACTCAACAGGGCCGAGTGCTCTACTCTTTCGCGCAGCGCGGCCTGATGAATTGTAACTGCAACACACACCTGTGGTAACGTCACGTCAGACACCCTCGTTTCTTTCCCTTGTGACGATTCAGGTCGTGTCGCTGATGCCACAGCGGCCTTGTGGGATTCATGTACGTGTCATTTGCCGTTGTCATCATCATTGTAAGTGTAGAAGACTTAGCGTTCATGCTGTGTTTTGCAGAGTCAGTTGGCACAGCTACGGGACATGGGCATAGACGATGAGGCAGCGGCTCGACACGCGCTCGTTGTGGCTGGGGGCGACCTTCAGGCGGCGCTCGATATACTGTTCGGTGGATCCTAGGTCGTCATGAAACAGTAGGTTTGGTCTGGTCCAATTTTCGCCTGCGTTTCAAGTTTTGAGAAGAGTGCAGAAAAGACACTGGATGAAAGGTCTTCTTTTGGAGTGGTATCTGTGTAGTTTGTTACCTTGGCAATGTCATCCGTTTGTTTCATCAAGGTTTTGAATGAGATGGAAGTGCCTCACAGTTAGTTGTTATTGGATTTCATTTTCAACCTTTCCAAATCAACTTTTAAAAATTCCAAAAATTTCTGATGTCAGGAAATTCAGAAGTGTTTTCAGAAATTTCTGGTGTCAGGAAATTCAGAAGTGTTTTCCGATTTGTGTTTCTTGTTTTCTGTTGCCAAACAGACTTCTGTTGAGCAGTTCTTCCACAAAGGTAATTTGTCTGAGAACGAAGAAGCTGTTCAGTCGCGGTTAGTAAGTTGACATTGTTGAAATCTTGGGACTCACTCCATTTTGTCATTTCCCTTTCCTGTCTGCGAATAAAGTTTGTTGGTTAATTATCAATTGGGGAATTATTTGTGCTGTTTTGGGTTTGGCTACAGTTTCTGGAATTTTCCCTCTGCAAAGAGTTTCTGCCAAACTGCACCGTTCGGATACTCGTAGTTTTCCAATGTCTCTGGTTTCATCTCATTGCTGTAACCAGGGCTCTGAAAACGAAAAAGGAAAAAAAAAGACTTCATACATTGACAAGTGCGCCATGATATCTGTCGCAACAATGCATTCTGACGATTGCCATAGTTGTGCATTTACCATGGGCACCTGGTAACAACCATTCCTGATTACAGCGGGAAACTTCATATGCTCGTGCAAGTGATCTGCGTATTCTGTCATTCTGTGAAGAAAGTGAATTCATGCAAAGGGGCTTCATGCCCAATGGTTGCAAAGCTATTTTCCCAAGTAATGGAAAGGGTTCCACAAGTCAGCGGTGGTTTCACCTGTTTTCAAGTGATCCAGATACGGCAATGTAGTCGAAGAAAGAAAGATGTTGCACCAGTTCGCACATTCCCACTCCTCCCGCATGGGGACACACGGGCACTGAAACCAGACGTTCTCCCTGAATGTGAGGGAGCGATGGTGGTGTTTGGGAGCTTTAGCAGAGAGGTGGCCACAAGAACGTGATTCCTAATCGGAAAATCGTGTTGAAAAGCGCGTCAAAACGTCGCAAGCTTTTCAGGTTCGGGTTTGTTCTCATGTTCCATGTGAAACTGTGGTTTGTACCCAGTGAGATTCACAAACAAGTTACCGTTGAACTTCGCTGCCATCAGATACACGGCAATAAGTTCGTTGATGCCTCCAATGCGACAGGCGTCTGTCTGACAGTAGTTGAAGGACTGATTCTGCATCAGCTGTTTGAAGACGACTCGATTTTGGCAATGCTCGCCTGTTGCTACTCCAATGCCCAACGGGTTCAGAGCCTGGGACAGTGCAATTCAAACAATCTTTGAAAAGATAAATGTCTGGGCAGAAAAGTGAGGTTTCCCTGGGCGACAAATGAATATTGGTTAGCTGGTTGTTTTGCACCTTCACGATTGCGGCATGACCAAGAATATCATCTGGAGAGGTTGGTTCCTCGATCCAGGTGGGTTTGAATTCTGCCAGATGGTGCATCCATTCTATTGCTTCAGAAACGTCCCAACTTTGGTTGCAGTCCATCATCTGCAAAGTACACCTTAGAGATTGGGGGCAATGGAAACGTGAATAGCTTGGAGAGGTTCAAGTTTGCAAAATTTGTTTCCGTTTGAAGAGACACGATCAAACTGACCAGTTTGTTCTCCATTCCTATTTGGTCTCTGATCAGCTTGGCTCTCCGACGGTCATCCTCAATAGAAATTCCAACTTTCATTTTGAATCTGAAAATGCCATCAGATAAAAAGTTTGTACTCGATGATTCACCTGATTTGAAAAATCAGAATTCAGAAGGCACCCAGAGGAAAATCCCAAGAGAGATGTGTGCACCTGGTCCAGCCGTCTTTCTTGGCTTTTTGACATGCCTGAAAGAGAAAGAAACCGTCGTAATTGCATTAATTTCTGAGCGTGCATTTTCAATTTGATGCACACCCAAAATCACTCATAATTGCATGGGGAGAGTTTTGATCCGCGTCCCTTACACCTTTGAAGGGGAAAAATCATGACAAGCATTGGAATACACGCGTTGGCAAAGCTGTTGAGGCCTGGCCCAAAAATATATACCTGTTTCACTGTCTCATCGTTGTAACCAGACCAACCAACAGATGTTAAGTAAGCAGGATATCCCTGCTCCAGCAGCTCTTTCTCTGCAAAGAAATTGGTGTCAGATTATCTGACGGAATTTTGGAGAGGGATTGATCTGTTTTATTGCTTGTCAGACAAGTCGTCAGGTGAATCTTGAATCTCATTGCCCTGAAGTATCAGCTGGCTGCGTGGAATGGTCAGTCTTCGTTCAAAGTGTTGTGCCGTATACCTCTGTCTCCTTTTGTGGCCAACCTGTCTTTCAGAATTCCTGAAACAGAGGGTGAAATATAGGCGTGAGGGAGTTTTGTTCCCACGGCGCACGAAAGTATTTCAGGGAGAAAAATGGAAGGCTGCTTACCCAGTGCTTCCTCCTTTGTCAACGCATCAGTTCTGAATCAGGAAAATAAGCAAAGTGATAAGCAAAAAAAAAAGAATTTGATTTCTTGAGCCCAAAGGAAAAGAAAGCAGAATGTTTGTGTCTTGAACACAACAAAAACTATGGTATTTTCGAAGTGAACTCACATGTAAGAAAAATCCACGACGGAAATCAGTTTTTCAGGCTCCTGCAAAAAGAACACTGCTGGAATTGAAACAAAACGGGACCAGGAAGCGAACAAAAATTTTAGATGGGAAAATATTTTTGGACGAGAAACAGGTGTGCAGCTCACCATGTCGACCAGCAGCTTCCAAACTGGCTGAAAAAAAATCCGTGAAAGGATGAAGATCGGAAGAGCG
>JAAUYG010070318.1_pt1 | contig 14197 bp, 14 predicted proteins | sample 7278091 | NCBI WGS metagenome assembly JAAUYG01 (sample SAMN14350201, study PRJNA611818) | marine sediment metagenome | isolation source: surface marine sediment (0.6m) | place: French Polynesia: Moorea | collected 2018-08
AAAATTTTTAAAAACGGAAAAAATGGTCTGGAGATATGGTGGATAGCTACCTTTCCACAAAATTTGGCATTAATTTGCTTGACGGTTTCTGAGAAAACGCGTTTTACGGATGGACGACGGACGACCGTGCCACGGCATTAGCTCTGCTGACACAGTCAAGCAGAGCTAATAAAATGCACAATTTGAATGAAAATAATTACGCATAGTACCTATTACTATACAATTCTGAATTTTACACATCATTTCCTTGGGCACGAGCTGCAGCTTGCACAGCAGACTCTTGAAAAAGTCTGTGTATATACTGCGAAAAGGAGCGAAATTGGATCCGGGGACTCTATAGTAGCACAAATAGGTGGTACCTTTGATGATCTTGTAACTGCCAATGTAGTTTTGTCGTGTTGTCTTAAAGTTGGTATGTTGGAACATATTGCAATATTCCAATTACCACATCTACAGCTGTAGTCAAGCAGGACATCAAGGCCCATAATATAGAACTTTTTTGTTCTCTTTTCAACGTATAGCATGATAGTAAATGGGGCATTAAATATATGACACATATTTCGAAAACTTAAAGCAGAGGTCCAAAAGCGAAACTAACAAGAATTTGGACCTTGGGGACAGGTGTTTTGAGAGGCCACTATGTTGAAAATACTGGAAAACGGATGGTCGCACTGTGAAGCAAACAAATTATCCCCCCCCTCCGGATCTGCCCTTGCCAGTACCAGGCTACTTAGAGACAGGTACAAATGACTGTAAAACATCAATAGGAAGCCATACATGGAGTTCAAATGTGACAGATTTGACCTTAAGTGACGCTGAAAGGTCAAGTTCAGTGTTACTCAAATTTCAAACCCGTCTCAGAAAAGAATCTAGGGGGATGTTACTATTGAACACTAATGGGAAGTCATACAAAGGGAATCCATCAGCACAACTAGATCTGACTTTGGCACTAAAAGGTCAAGTACTGGCTACCCTTATAAATTGCCCATATCTGATTCTGTATATCATGGTAGCTTAAGGAAATCTCTGTATGCATGCAGCATGGGTGGTCTGTTTTTTCTGCTCTCCGAGTGCTCCCTATTTTCTTATAAGACAGAAATAGTCCAAAATTTACAGGGAGATAATGTTCCTATAACAAGTGCCTATAGCAGCTGAACAGCCTGACTTTGGTGACCTTGAAAGGTCAAAGTCAAGGTCACCCAGATTTTGAGCCTTATATCTCGTAAAGGGGCTACGTTACCATTAACCATTAATAGGAAACCATATCTGAGGAGTCCAATAGCACAATCACATTTGCCCTTGAGTGACCTTAAAAGGTCAAACTCAAGGTCACCCAGATTTCGAGGCCTTATATCTCATAATGGAGTCTGGTTAGGCCATATGTTACAATTACCATTAATAGGAAAACATATAAGGCAAGTTCAATAGCACAATGACATAGAATCTTCACAGACCTTGAGGGGTGCAGAGAGCAGCCTCCCCGTGGCGCACCCTGGGTATCAGGTTTTGTCGGACATTTTGTTCAGAGTTGCCCTGATAATGAATGCTCTCACACAATGCAGTTCTTAGACTGTAGTGACTTGACTTGACGTTGCAATCATTATCACCTGTTTTGGCACGGTATGACCCTTTTGATGTTGATGTGCCGTTAAACTCCGATATGACTCACTCACTCACTTCACAGACCTTGAAAGGTCAAAGTCTAGGTCACTCAGATTAATAAGAGGCCTTATACCTCCTAAAGGAGCCTAGTTAGGCCGTATGTTACTATTAACTATTAATAGAGAATGATATAAGGGGAGTCAAAGGATACAATCACATTTGAAATTGAGTGACCTTGAAACGTCAAAGTCAAGGTTACATTTTGAGTAGTAAATAAACTATTCATTTAGCATATATTATTTAGCATATATTAATGTGAATATCATAATCTGGATACCACATAAGAGAATTTGTGGGCAACCGGGGTTCTAGAACTGTTCTAGGAGAGGGCATGTTCAATGCAATCCATTTTGAATGAATTGCTCGGATTCCATGTTTCTCCTCTTCCATTTCATCCCGATAGATCCCGTTCAGGCCATATATACAATGCCCCTCAACACACTTCGCATTTTGAAGGTGAACAATGTGGCCAAAACTTAATGGCAGTACAATAAACCGTGGTCTAGTGCAATTTCTGCAGAAGTTCAACAGACATGGTTGAAAGCTTCACTACTGTTAAATTACGTTTAAATAAGTATATATTTTAAGGTGTTCCCCTAAAACATATTGACATGGGTTAATTTAAAGAAAACTTAGTGGCTTCGATTTGACTCAATTTGTTGGTATTAAGACCGTGGACTGCGACGTGACCGATCCACGGTGCTACTCTTGGTATAATCTCATAAAAGTTGAACTGCTAGCCCTCCTACACAGTTTCCAATGTTTTCTCTTAACACTGCACAATATTTTTCTTTGCAAACCAACCAATGATTTATCTACGTAACCTCCCACAAATCGCTCTTATAAATGAACATATCTGACCTTGATAAAACTTGCGGTCATGAAATGTGATACGGCTAACAAAAAGAAATTTTGAACGACTGATGCTATTCCAAATGAAAATGTCTCAATGTTCGAAATGAAAAATGCCAATGTTCCCAAGAATAACGACACATGCACATACATGTAACAGACCATATTTATTTGCCACTTAGCAAGCATCTCTAATAATAAACTTCTTATTTTACCACAGCGCAGACAGCCAAGGCAAACCATACTCAGAACTGCTTTGTCAGCACAAAGCATGGAACGAACTAAATAGAAAATCCCATTTACAAGTACACAACGCTCTTCTTAAGGCTACACTAATCATGCTAATGCAAAATGTGAACAAAGGCTTAGCACGTCTCTCTGACCCTAATCTCCGAGGGCCGACAAAGTCTTGTGTAAATTAAAATACACATCCAATAATCTGGCTCTACAAATACATTTTCTACTGGCAGTCCCGTTTAAGTTAGTATTATATGGCTGTTGGTTCACCAAGCTAACTTCCTAGGTCAAAATAATCAGAGTTCAATGATTTTCTAATGAACAGGTTTCGCTTTGCTCTCTTTCTCTCTCTCTCTCTCTCTCTGCATGCACATAGTTTTATGATGATTGGATGCAAGCACAAACTACATTTTGGAGCCAAACAAACAACTGTTACATCTTATCATACAAGGAACATAAAACTACAAACCCAATATTACATTTAAGACCTTTTGAAACATCCACGAAAACTGACCCTAGGTGTATACAGGTATATAGTTTATACATAAAGTAGCTGGCATATGTTCCCCTGAAGGAAAGCCAGAAGAATATCGCAAACATTTCTGAAGGCTTGCCGTACCTTCTCAAACCAAACTTCTGCCATTTGCTGGCTATCAGGAAATGGACGAAAATCCCCTTGACCCATTTTCTACCAAGGCTTTGTGAACAAGGTGTCTATGTGCATGATATGATGTAGACTTTTTACAAACGCTATTGGATGTTTCAGCATCGTAAATGGCACACTTCAAAGTGCAGTCTAGAATCCAACTGCCCAAAAACTGCTACAGCATACAACATACAATAGTGTACGTACAGGGGGATTCAAGGAAATTCTGAGACATAGTTATATGAATATATTGATCCGTCTATGCGCATCATACACCTAACAAGAGTAATAGCATTCGCCACTAGCACATATATACATCTGTAAGCATGTTCAATTTGGTTTGGTACAAATAGCATCCATAGTTATAAATGTATATAGCCGCAAGAGTTCACGGTTTTCTTTTTGCCTCCAGGCTCAAGCCTGTGCGGTTTCGCCACTAGTTTCCATACTCTCGCCTTCTCCTTCCTTCTTATCCTTCTTTTCTCCTCCTGAAAAGCAGACGAGATAAAATTATTCAATATGCACTGACATGCAGCCACGTTACATATAACAAATCTGAACTGCTGCACTGCTATAATGTTGTTGCACTTGCATATACAAAGGCATGTGTATCGAGTAAATGCTTTGGGTAGAAAGATCGTTGTGAACGTTAAGGGGTAGCGGATACCATCAAAGTATAAGACGTATTCCAATTTAATCAATTACAGATTCCAGGCTTGTGTCCGGTTTTTTCCTTCCCAATTATTTTTTCTTGCATGTTTAAGAAGGCAGTGAAGCCATGGATAGGCACTACCAATGGTTAGTCAACATATCTAACACTAACTTCCCTAACCAGGGTTCCAGCTTGCCTACCTTCCCCAGTCTCGCCTTCCCCGGTGCTGGTGGTGCGTCGCCGCTTCCGGGTGATACGCTTGCCCTGCTGGAACTTTGGCTGTGGCAGTGGGTCCATCCCCAACACTTTATTGATTTGCCGGAAGGCGATGAGACGTAGTGCATGCTATTTGGAAAACACACAAAAAACATGGATATTCATTTGATGCCAAATACCAACAACATACACAAGGAATACGTCCAAGGGTCCCTGCAATTTAACACATTCCATTTCAAGGCCATCCTCTATTTTAAGACCAGCAGTCAGTGACAAAAACTCTTATATTTTCAATACAGTGATCCCTCAATTTTACAAGCCTTTGTTCATTATAAAGCTATCTAATTTGGCCCCAAAGTACAATACTGTGTGGTATGAAACCTTTATTTTAAGACCACCTGTAATATAAGACTGCATTTTCATGGTTCCAAGGGTGGTCTTAAACTAAAGGGACCACTGCATAAATAGCTCTTCATTGTAAGACAACCCTGAATGTAAGACCCTATGTTTCTGGTTGAAAGGGTGATCTTAAAATGCAGGAACCACTGTACATTTATTTATGAGCAAGATGATTTTAGTAATGACACTTTCTTGATTTTACTGACAACTCGAGCCTTTTTGTTTTAGTGTGTATCGCTAGCTGTGTGTATGGAGAAACCTTACCTGTGCACTGGCTGTGACGTCCTCTCTCTCCTGGCTTGACAGAGTACAGGCGTCTGTCGGTTCCTTCTCACAGGGATCATACAGTCCTGGTCCACCTGAAGCAAAGGCAAAATGTGGATCTTTAAACATGCTACATACATCTGGGTGCGACAGGCTCATCAGGCAATTTAGACATATACAGCGACATAAGGGGTGTCTTTCCAGTTTACAATGCCTGTCCCAGGAAATTTAAAATCAAAACTATTTTTCTGTTAAGAGAAAGTCAAATAGTCCCTTCAGTTTGCTGCTGAGATTTTCCCAGTATCGATCTAGAAACATTATTCTGTCCAAATTCAGGCAAAACTAACCTGGAAGGAGGATTCCTGATGCAATGCATTCAAAGACCCTGCGAAGCGCATCGCCAGGGCTCATGTTGGGTCCCCCACTGCTGACACATTTCTCCACTAACAACTCCATGGCCTGTGATGGGGGGAGGGGAACAGAACACTTACAAGCACATGGTCACATAGAACTCAACATTACAGTCCAATGGCTTGTGATAAATGTTTAGTCGAACAGCAAGGTTTTAAAATATGAAATTCACGGATTAACTTATATTTATTAATTTTATTGCCTAATATTAAGTGCATAGATGTTATATATACAGACCCATTGGGTAAGAGGACTCCAGGTTGGTACTCTATGGCACAGATCGCGAAGAATACGTATGACCACCACGCATGAATGCAGCCCATTGGCCCTGGCCTGAATATCATTTCAGAAGAAGGATTTTATTAGATACCTGAATAAACACTGCTCATATTTGAACTAAAACAATAAATAAGCTATACATATATAAACTTATGACAAGGGTATGGGAGAGATTAATGAAATGATCAGGAATTGATGAGGAGGCCCACAATGAACAAGGAAAATGCGCAAAAATTACGGAAGATGCACGCAAGACTTGAAATTCTGCGTTTGCTTTTTGTTTCCAGTGAATTTTTGAATGAGTAAGTTCTCTGCAATCTATGCAGTGATCTAGGATGCAATCTCCTGGGAGTGCTTCATTGTTCTCTCAAGCAAATGGAGCACCACCGCAGAGAGATTGTCGATCCTGCATGTGTCTCTGGGCCCCGACAATATACAGCCAGCAATGCAACAAGAGGTCATGTTCTAACAGGTTTTCCTTAGAAACACCTACAGTATACCAGCGTACTATACTGTGTCTTAATACGCCTCTCTGTGTTCCGTGCGTGCTAGGAATCCTGCAATATAAAAGAGTACATGGTTGGGATTTCAATCTCCAGTCCAAGTCTTGATCCACCTGTCTACGTGACTCGTAGCCAGATGGACCAGGGGGTTAGCTCTAGTCTATTCCTCCAAAGGGTACAGGGTTCCAAAAAAAGTTGAGATATCCCTTCTGGGTGGTACTAAAGCATGGGCAGGTTATATAAACTGTCAAAAGACCCATTTAAAATATCTTGCCTTTGTGACTGTGTACTGAATGAGATTACTAGGAAACTTGAGGACCAAGCTACGTATGTCTGGGTCTAGCAACGGCAAAGCATGTTCTGCGATCTTAGCTGCCAGGTCATACCCAGATGTATTCAAATGCAAACATTCTGGTTATGAATCGGTGCCAAGCCGGTGAACACAAAGGTTTAACAATAATAACCGGGTCTGGCACACAAAGGCAAGTAGATTCATGGAGTTGTACTTTTTTTCACGTTCATCTATCATGTAACATAGGGCTTGTTAAGTGAAATCTCGAGGATTACGACGTGTTAACAACGGGAACCCTGTAGATATCTTTCCAGCCTCATGATAGTGGGAGCTTAATGATCAATCTTTGCCACAGCAGGTGGATTTTTTTATTTCAAATGTTTCCTTTGCTTTTCAAAGGGATCAGTGACCTTGATCGGTGCTAGTATGATACCGCAAACTGCTCCAACAATATGTAGCCTTACAAGACTACTTGACCATGTTGACAGGTATACAAACGTAGGGGTGTGAATGGTAGGCGAATGATTTGAATCTGTCCGAGCAGTTGTGGTTCACAACAATGTCGCAGGGCGTGATATAACAGTGGGCTTCACTGAAGCAAGACTCGACAGCCTTGGCTCAATGGCTCCAAGACAATGGCCCTAATTATACTGAGTTAGCGACCATGAATGTTTCGCAGAGCAATGTCACTGAATTCAAACACATGAAAATGGACCAAGATGATATGACAGTATATGGTAAATTATATATATCTTATATAAAGTAAATAAACATAATCACAACGACAAACATTACTAACACCATTCTGGACTTGCGTGGTACAGAAATTACATCACTATTAACCTATAATAAAGTACAAGGCAAATCCAGTAGTATGAGTAATATTTACGCGGAACTTGGCTTACTCTCATCAAAGATTGATCATTTTTATAGAAAGTAGCATTTTCTAGCACATGTATATGTGATATTATACTCATAAGGCTGCAAAGTAAACACAAAAGGGGTTGGAAGCGAACCTGGAACCACTTAGCATGGCGCAGAGATGCCAGAGCTTCGAGGCATTTCTGCCTGTCCAGAACATCAGGGGGGTCGGACTTTGCCGGAGTGCTCTCTACAAATACAATCAGTCTGGATCATGTGCTGACACCGGACGACTCCATCCTCGGATGAAGCCACGTGGATTGGGAAGGATCCAGAATAGCACCTTTACTACTCGCCAAGGATCCTGCCCAAGCCATGTGACACTCCAGGAAGGATCCCTGTGATTTGATAGGTCGGTGCCTTCAGGATCACATGTTTACCACATACCTTTATCTGGAGTAGCCATACACTCTTATCACTGGCAGAAAGTCGGCAAATTGGGGAAATATATATGAAACAATATGTCCATAACTAAAACATTTAGACTTCCAAGCCAAAGTTTGATGTTTGTATTGCATGCACTAAGTTCCAAGCAAAGTGAAAGATGTTCCAGTGAAAGTTACTGAGATCAAAACTTCTCATATGGAGATATCCTGGGCTGTCATGAAATATCGCATGTGCTTCTGTTGCTGTGAATCTGAATACCGACCAAATACAATACAGGGATTTCACAGTAGCTGACATGACAATAACTATCTTGGCATCAAATGTGGCTGGCTTGTTAAGTTACCGCTGATTACAGTGTCTGCCTCAAAGAGTGGTTCTTCGCTACTTCACGCCCAGTATAGGGGAGTGGCTGGAAACTGACGACAGAAACAACCAGACCCATCAATGCACAAGGATCCAGTTCTCTTCTCATGAATTCTGCTCTTTTCGTTCTTTCTTTCTTGCTGACCACAGAAGGCTTTACAAGTATTTCTCAACTCGATTCTTGGCATTTGGCCTCGGTTGAAATGCAAATAGAAACAAGTTAGGCAATGGGTTCCGGTGACCAACAAAGACCACCAGACAATCATGATATCTGTCGATAATTTACATCAACAACATATGTTTTTTTGTTTTTTTACAGTGAAAAGCCTTCTATTTAGACAACAGAAATTGAAGTTGTATAATTATATATATATACAAAACAGTCTGCATGGCTATCTTTCTGAGGAACTTTCCTAAATTACATAGATAATGGCAAAATAATTCAAAACATCTGTTGAATCAGTTTTGTCAGTACAGAGATCCGCTGCAAATTTTGCTTTATGCTACATGTCTAAACAAGGCAGTAAGTTCTTAGAACTACTTATTTTCACAAATTATGAAAAGCACATAAAGCTACTTAACATTCTTAAAATATTAGGAGAAAAGTACCAGACCCCTATTTTAATAGTGTTCCTCATAAAGAATGCATAACTGAAATGTCAAAATGCATATATTAACAAAAATATTTTTGTTTTGGCTTTCCATACCTCCTTCTACTTCGTCCCTCATCACCGGGGATGTGAGAGTCACTGTGCATGTAGGCTTGGGATCAGCCTCACTTTGGATAATGATCGCGGCTTCCTCCACGCACATTTTTATCTCATACTTCTCCTCTGTGACACTCTGTATAAGTGAATCCAAGGTTAAAATTTCAGGACATATTTACACTATATTCATGAAGTCAGTTGTCAACTCATTCTAAGAGATAGGGGAGAAACTGAAAGGACGGGTCAACATCTTTGCTCGCACCACGTAAAGTTACCTTTTACATTAGCATCCATCTGCTAAAAGATCGCTCATACAGCCCAAGTAAGTGCCCCATGTTAACATGCTTGATTTGAGCATTCGTTGCTTCAACACAGATCCCATACCATGAACAGACACCATAACCATATATTCTAATGCGACGGTTAACTTGGAACAGGAAGTACATACATATACGTCGGTAACACACGTATCAGGTTTTACGGTTCTGTCCCCTTACCTGCAACTGTTTGGTCATGCCGTTTGCGACCCTCTCCAGGAGGGTACGTGTCGGTTTCTCGGAGCACAGCACAACGAGATTGACACCCAGGTCACTGTGCAGCAGCAAGCCCTTGGCCAGGACGCCAACCCTCATCACACCTTTCAGAGCGCGGGGAGGATGCTGGGGTTCCTCTTTCTTCTCTCTGGTATAAGATATGACCGGACAGGAACAGTTACTCATAATTCCTATTATACTAATAACGAAACTCCCAAAGTCTAGGTTTATATACAATATACCCCCATACCCACACCTTGCTTCCCATTCTAGTCGCAGTCATGAAGGACAAAGATTCCTTCCCATCAACCCAAATTTGCACCTCCCCAAAATCCCATATTTAATGTTTCACAGGTGAAGTATTGGACTATTCAATATCCATATCCTCTTAGGGTAGGATTGTCAAGACATGAAATCTTGCCGCTTCACTAGAGTTCTAACAAAACACCAAAGAAAAATCTGTCACTGTTCACAGGAAATATACAACTGCCCACCGAATATATGTGAGCACAATAAAAGTTCACAGTATTCATACCCTTCCTTCTTTTCCGGTTCTTCTTTCTTTTCATCCTTCTTTGTCTCTTTCGGCTCCTTCTTCACTTCTTTCTTGGCCTCCATATCCATAGGTTTGGGTGCATCACTGCCAAAGGACAAACAGCATTCAATTTGACATTTATAAAGATCCATGTATAATTTCGCAGACAACATAGACAGCAGGCATTTCTATACAGAAAATCATCTGAAAGTAGAAAATCTACGATTTCCTTCAAATTTGTGGCCCCATTCAGATTAGGTAAGGGAGAGAATCTCCTCAGTGTTCTTGTTGAACACGTAGGTCTTGAACAATCATCACGGGCCTGTACCTGCATTAACACTAACCTATGAACACACAGCTTCTGTCGGCTGTGAGCCACATTAAATTAGGAATAAATTCTGCTGCGTGGCTTGCACATGTCTCGGTTGAACGTTTAAATTTATAGTTGGAAACATAAGGATGGCATTATATTTTCAGAAGAAAGACTGGCGAATACGATTTCACATGTTACCTGTTCACTAACTGGTTACAGTCTATGCATGGTTACCTGTACAAGGAGCTCAAGCTTACCTATCAGCAATCTGGTCAGACACAAGCTTCAGTGATTTTTCACAGGCTGACACTATCGCCTGAACTGCTTGTAGCTGAAATAGATCAAGTTCAAAATAGTTATCTCAGTGTTAGAAAGCCATGAAAACACATTCCAAACTAACATTGGACGTCTGCAATAACATTTTTTTAAATCCTTATATATCCGGTAGTAATCTCTATGAACAAATTTCAAACGCTCACCTCTTGTTCATTTGGGTAGATACTAGCATGTTTAGCCATGACATGACGATCATCCGATGTGTCTGGTCTTCTCATCTGCAAGGCAACGTATGTGGAAACTCAGGTAAGAAAGGACTCTGTGATAATTTATAGCAGGATCATGCCATACTTGTTAGTGATACATCAAGAGTTTTAACTGAGGCTTCTTGTGATAGTAAAAAGCTATTTACCATGCCTATAAACCACAAATGCAAGTTGCACTAATCAAAACACATAAATGAGAACTAGCAACTAACGACAGCTATTGCAGAAATATTTGTGAACATCTACTAGAGCCCCTGGTTTATGCCTCTATCATACCATTGGGCCTCCGCCAGGACCAAAAGGCATGCCACGACCATGGCCCTGGAACCTGTGCATTTCCTCCTCATAACGTCTTTGTTCCCACTCCATTCTGAAAGGAACAAGTACGTAGCAACACCTTTATAAACAGACTACACTCTAAAACAGACCAAACTTCAGTGCCATTTTCCCAGAAAAGATTAACAGGTTAAGAGCAGACACTTTCTTATTCTTGCCATGTTCGCATCAATGCATATGCACTACGAGGTAGGTAATGTCCCGCCCACAAGTCCAGATGCAACTGCCAACTGCCTATCAAAATCGCAAGGCTATCAATGCACCCAAATGCTACATCAAGATCATACACAAAATTTCAACAAATACCCCTAATGTTTTCATGCTTTCTTAATGCGACACACGCATAGCTATTTACATGCGGACGCTGTAATGTTCCATCTGCAAATTGAAACTCGATACTTTTCCCTCAAAGGAGTGGCCCCCATTCAGATTAGGTAAGGGAGAGGGTATCCTCAGTGTTCTTGTTGAACATGTAGGCTCTAGAACAATCATCATATGGGGCCAGGTTACTTTTAGGTTTACTTAGAAAATGAGCAACTAGACCTGAAATGTGTGTGTCCTTCTTACAAGATACAGAACATATAAATATTCACCGCCATCTTTCCTCGGCATCCCGACGCCGCCAGTATTCCTCCTTAGCAGCCTGACGTCGCATTTTCTCCTCCTGCACTTTGCGGGCACGGATGCTTGGTTTGACCTCCACCATCAGACTGGGGTCAACTTTTTTCTGCAAACATACGCAAGACACACATCACTGAACACCCCACTTTATAGACATGACCTCAACATGAACTAACATGGCAGAACGGCCACAACCTGAATTTGTAAACATTTCTCTTGCTGAGAAAAAGGTTTTTCGTTTAGCGTTTGTGCCTTTACATATCAACGTTTCGAAACGTGGGCTTCTCAGGCACATCCAAATTGGTTCTATCAGCACCAAATGCGCTCAGCAGGGCTACCAAAATGTCATCACTGAAGCTTTATGTGGCCTTTGAACTGTAAACAGCCCACTCCCGCGTGTGTAATATTTTAACGTCCATGATAAACAGAATGTTACCTTGTACTGCAGTCTATGTCTGCGGCCTTTCATGTGCATTATCTTGGCATTGGGATCGTTGAATTTGCATTCACACAGCTTGCAGTGGAAGCTGACCACATTGCCGAATTCATTGCGGACCTCCTCGATGTATTCCTGACCTATTAAAATGAAAATCAAAATGTTCAATGTTTATTCCTATCTTGTAAAAGTTATATTGACTTGATATAAGTTGGGACATTTGACAGACTGCTTAATCGTATGGACTTACATGTAGGTTTTTACAAACAAAACTTGAAACAAAATGTGAGAGCTTCTCAGGCACATCCATACATAGTATCAGCAGAGACAAGCCTCAGTACGGCTACCAAAGTGTCATCACTGAAGCTCCAAGCTACACCAGCGAATAAGCTAGTTCAGGGATGGAGTTCTCGAAAATACACAAGTCAACTTAAGTCAAATTCCTAGCCAATCAGTTCTCAGATTGCGGAGTCAAAACTTAAAAGACTTAAGTATTTTCGAGAAATGCAGTCCAGGTTTGGGAAATCGACAGTTCATCCGGAGTAACAAGTTCTAAACAGCAGTATAAATGGCCCAAATCAGAGCGGAGTTGAAAAATTGCAAATCTGCACCTACCAACAGGGACAACATCTTTCTCCCCAGGGATGATGATATCCTCCAGCTTCTCTGGAAAAACACAGAGAATATTAAGTCATGGGCATCTGCCCGATATAAAATCTAAAGCTGTTCAAACTAGTAATTGTTTAGGATCATGCATTACTAAGTCCCAGGCATCTGTTTGATACTGAAAGAATGCCACTACAAATGGATTTATTCGGAGACTAACTTCTTATCCAAATTTCAGTAGAATTGAATAAATGTAACATTGTATATGTACTCGCCCTCTATAGTCTGTGTGTTGGACACCTCCTGCTTTATCTCTGTGCTTTTCACCTCCTCAACCTTGCTGCCTGTGGTCTTCAGCTGAGTACCACCTGAAGGCAAACACATCAAACCAATTGGGACTAGAACACAGGTTACTGATACGAACTTCTTATCATCCTAATGGTCATATTCTACCAGTATCTGAACCAATCTTAGCCAGACAACAGTTGTACACAAAAAAAGAGCCTAAGACTGACCATCCTATTTCAAACGAACCTCATGAAAATGAAGAAACTCACCCACAAATGTAATTTTTGGAGTAGCGACCACTTTCTTTGTAACACCTGTGGATGTGGCTGGTTGGACAACTGTTCCTTTCACAGGTGGTTTCTGAACGGTGGTTGCGACAGCACTGGGTTTGCTTGTGCTACTGGCTGCCGTTGATCCTGTGGTGCCAGTCACAACAACCGGATCGATGGAAGGGATTGGTTTGCCGAGCTTTGTATGGAGCTTCAGGACCTTCTGGTGCTTCGCGCCACGGATATGCGCAGCATAAGCATCTGCCCCTGTGCACGAGACATCACAGAGCTCACATCGCAGTTGTGCAGCTCCACTGCGAAGAGCAGACGATGTAGTTGTAGAGCTGCCCGATGCCGGACCAGACGCCTTGGCTGCGGCTTCCTTCTTTTTGTGTTTCTGACCCTCCAGATGCTCCCTGTATGTCTGCAGAAAATACATAAACATAGGTTTGATACATATGTAGCATACGTATGTCTTATTTTCTAATGAATTGTCATAGTAGATATCGAACTTGCCTCATCTGATGTCAAAACAGTATTTTATTCCAAATCAGGTAGCACACTGCACAGTAATTTTCTTTTTAATTTCAAGAACCCCCGAATGGCACTGACTACTAAGTGTGCATTTCTATTTAAGAGAATCTTATTATATAAGAAGGTTCTAATCTACACCAATGTCAGCTAACCAATGTGTTCCCATTTGACATGAGCCAATATAACATAATTTTCGTGGCTACAATAAATTGTTGTTTTGACCAGCTAACAGAAACTCTGTCCTTAGTATCCCTATCATGTCAGACACAATCAGGGTGTCTCTTTGGTGCTCACCTATGGTAAATTTTTTACTCCCATTTATAAACACAGTTTTGGTATCTTCTGAAGCGTATGACTTTAGGGCATACATATCTGAAATTTTGTGAACTTATC
>JAAUYG010151004.1_pt1 | contig 14190 bp, 9 predicted proteins | sample 7278091 | NCBI WGS metagenome assembly JAAUYG01 (sample SAMN14350201, study PRJNA611818) | marine sediment metagenome | isolation source: surface marine sediment (0.6m) | place: French Polynesia: Moorea | collected 2018-08
CCTCTGGGAAGCTCAGTCGGCCGTCGTGTAGCGCAACTCGCTGCGCTTCGCAAATTTTTTCGTCGGATATCCGGATTTAGGGACGCAGTATGAGTAATGCAAAAATGCAAATATTTGCATTCCTTGCATTTCAATAGCGGCCGCGTCAGCAATTACAATGTTTACGGTATATATATATATATATATATATATATCACCACACCATAATATATCGCACACTATGAACACAAGGGAATAAAAGGCTTCGACATTTCTTGTATGTGTTCGAAACACACTGGTACACCAAAATTTGTGTAAGTTTGCCGTGCATCAAAGTTACTGCATGCAGCATTAACACTGTATTCACTAGATCCTACTTGGGAATTTAGTCGCAGTGAATGGTCATAGCAATTAAGGTTTATTTATCCATTAATTCCATCTTCACTAGCCAGAGCCCTTTCTGGGTCCAAGGGCTTGGGCAGCTGAGTTTGAAAACGGTGAAGATTTATAAGGCTTGTTTGAGCCATTGATGATGATGATTCTGCTGTGACTTATGTCACGTAAAATTCACTGCTTCAAATTTGCGATGCTGTCAGATGCCTAATGGTAAAAATTTGTGCCCAAGTTGCCAGGCCCTTGCACACAAGCTTTGTAGGAGGCCTGGCGGGCAAGAAGGAATTAGCTCTTGCTTACGTAATACAGTACCGGTAGTCCCCCTTTAATAAGGCCACCCTATTTGCCAAAATTTTGTGGCCCCATCAAAGAGGTGGCCTTTGATGAAAGGGACAAGTAAAAGCATTCATATAGTAGCAGTTGCAAAGATTTTTGGCCACATTATGGAGGATGGCCTCTGTTGAGAGTGGCCACTAAGAAAAGGACCACTGTACAATGTATATTGTATTAAGAAAAATCACATATTTCCACCAGTTCAAAGTATGTTGCAGCATATATCAGTATATGTTGAGTGTGTTAGTTCATTGGTTAATGTTCTCCTTTTTCTCCTGTCATTAGCTGGGATACTCAGGGGGACTTCACTACCCAGCATCCTTTGCCCACGGTGAAAGTGAAGTTATACACGGAAAGTTCCGGAATGTTAAGTTTGGAAGACAAGGAACTGGGGAAGGTAAACTGTCACTAACCAGGGCTTCTGGGTGCATTTCTGGATACATTACCACTATCTCTGGATACATTACCAAGATCTCTGAATACTCTACCTGGATCTCTGAATATGTAACCAGTATCTCTGGATACAGTCCAGGATCTTTGGATACATTTCTTGGGCAGTGTAACAAAATTAAATGAAAAATTACACTTTGTTCCTACATGTAGCTTTGTACATGTAGCTATCCCCAGTGTTACATTTCCGAACATCACAGGCAAAATCATGATTTTATATCACAGGTGTAAGGTATGCTTCAATAAAGAAATAAGTTTCGAACCGGTATGGTGTAAGAGAATGGCATTTGTCTGACACAGTAGGGTGATAAGAGATTTTGACAAATGAAAATTTGCACCATACCGGTTGGTTTAATACATGTACGTGTAAGATCAAGATTGCCCTGTGATGAAAATCAAACTAAGCAGTGCTCTTTCATGTCAGGTGGTGCTCAATCCTACGGCAACAAGTCCAAAAGTCCCAGAGTGGCACAAAATGACGACGGTAAAGAACTGGCCTGATAACCTCAATATTAAAATCAGCATCAAGATGGACAAGCCACAGAACATGAAGCATTGTGGGTAAGTGAAAAAAGCACATATTTTGAGATAATTATGTCAATGGGCATTTGTTTAAACAGAGAGACATGGTGGGGAGGTTTGGCTTACATCTCCCACAGTACTTCTGGCTATGTTTTCAAGTTTAGAATAGATATTAATAAATAAAGTAACATATCCAACTAAATAAAGGAAAGAAAGAAAGAAAGAAAAAAAGAAAAGAAAAGAAGATAAATACAGGAATTTTCCAGTATTCACCATTTGAACAGCGAATAATTGTCACTTTTATAGCTAAAATTTCATGGCTTTAAATCATGTGTAAATAGTAGATATTCATTGGGAGACCGTGCCTTAGTGTACCGTAGACTCCCAGTGATCGTGGTTTCGAATGCATGGTACATGTTGTAGGAAATGCCAGTAGCTATTGTCCTGATTTGAACGGAGGTTGAATGGGCGGCAAATTCCTGGCTTCCCATCTCTGTTTTGCCCTGATTTACAGACAATTGTGACGTCGGATTTCCTTTCTCTTCTTTTTTCCCAGCTACTTATACACACTGGGTAAAAACGTTTGGAAAAAATGGAAGAAGCGCTACTTCGTTCTGGTGCAGGTGTCTCAATACACCTTCGCTATGTGCAGCTACCGCGAGAAAAAACCTGACCCGACGGAGATTATGCAGCTGGATGGCTTCACTGTGGATTACTGTGAACCCATGGAAGGTAGGGAGAGACAGAAGCCCACAATAATGTCCCCATACCTGCACTTCTGTTGTCCTTAGCACTGCCCGTTCCGTATCTACACCAGGAAGGCGTGCTGAACATCCCAATGAAAAATTTGTTGCCGTTTGTATCGTCAAACACAAAAAAAAATGTTCAGTTTAATCTTGGGGGCAACATTTTCCTTTAATCTAAGGCTCTATAGCAATTTTCTTCGCTTTTGTATCCGAATTTCCTGCTGTTGCGTGTATTGCTTATTGTGTTCCCACTCTTGGTATGCAGAACTCAACCGGATATATATCATCGATATTGTGTTTAGCCTATGGAAAACCATCCTTTTTAACACCCATAATGCAATGCTATTGCACTACTTTTACCGTTTGTAGTACATTTTGTCCTTGCCCATTACTAGAGTGGCCTAAATATAAAGGGTACCATTAGTCTCCAGTTCCCAACCATGCTTACCATGTTTACCCAGCTACTAGTATGGACTTTTTGAATGTTGTATTTGCAATGTATTCTTAAAGCTTGCTTCTTCCCTCCCCCACCAACTTACAGACATACAGTGGTCCCTCTCTTAAAGGACATTCTCTAGAGAGGACACCCCTCTACAAAGGACACAAATTCTTGACAGCAACTGCTGAGAATGCATGTAATGCTTCCTCTAATCAAAGGACTTGTTAAGGACAGAATTGTTTGACAGAAGGGGTGTCTTTATTAGAGGGGGACTACTGTACATCTAAATGCAGATGTAGTTACCCTTGTTGTTGTAAAAGTTTTTGTTTCTTTTCAAGAATGTATTCTTGTCAACTGTTTAATGATGTGGACCTATATACTAACTTAAGGGCCATTACCATGTTTACATAATATTAATATGTATTAGGCATGTAGTGAGTATGGTAGAGTACATGTCTGTTGTCATTAGTGACGATCATTTTAGTCTATGTGGTTTGGCTGTTTTTGCCGAGTTCTGTTTTGGTCTTTGCATTTTGTCCTTACGTGGCAGCAAGCTTATAGTTTTGCCGTCAGCACATAGAGGACATGTCAGTAATAGATAATTGGCGTTTTTATAGTCATATTTTGACCCATAGTTATCGTTTTTGGCTTGAAGCCTTGCTAATTAAGCAGATGCATCGTTTTGGTAAGCTAGAGGCCAGCCTCAACATAGCGTCAGGTCAGATTTTTGCTTTTTTCCCACGTTTTCTTTCTTGGCTTTAGTCTTCTGGTGTGTTGGTTGCCTAGGTTAATGCTGGACCATGGTTATGCAAGAAAGTTTGTCATGGACAAACATCATCATGGCCGTGTGGCGGTGTTGAGAATTTTGTACAGCTTTACTAAAAAAATAAAAAAATTGATATGTTTGCACATCAGCTAATTTGAATGGGAGTAATTTTGAAACCCATTGGACCAATGAAAACATTAGAAAAGTTTCCGTTCTCCCCAAAATTCCTTTTACCTGTTTTTTTTTTTGTTGAGCATGCCCATTATCCTAGTGGTAGAGGCGTTTGTTTGATGTGCAGAAGGACAGGGATTTGATTTTCGACTACAAAAAGCAAAAAGACATTAAAATCATGAAAATGGGAGACACACTCCCCCCCCCCCATTCAGCCAGAATAAAAAATATGGCCTTGAATTGAAGGTGGTCTTAAAAAGGAGGGAGGTTTTTATATTAAATATGTTAAATATGAGAGTGGTATGAATGGGTAGTCGTAATTAGAGACGAGTCTTAAAACGACATAAATGATTGAAGGATCCTACATCATGGAGCCCACTGTATTATCTTCATATGACAAATGCTGATTTAAAACATGATTTATTCACTGATTTTCATTTGCTTGGAACTTGGTGTGGAGGTGTCCATGTCTTGCCAATAATTTTGTATCAGATTAAGTGATTAGTAATAATATAATAATAATGTAGCACAACGTGACAATCAGATAAAATGGTGCGGGTACAAGTGACAAAATTTTTTTTTTTTATGGTAATCAAGTCTGCCTCATGAGTATCCTTTAGTACCTTGAGTTATGTGATTATGCTGCTGGGTATAAATTGCTACATTTGCTCACGTGTGTTGACATGATTATGATGAATATGTGTTTGTTTTGTAGTCATTAGGTTTGGGGGTGAGAGCTGGAGAGTGTGTATGTGTGTGAGGAGGGGGATAGGTAAAAGATTTCAATTGTACAGAAAGTAGTTTAAGATGGCAGCCTGATAATTCTGTTTCGTTGTGTCATCAGCTATGGCAGTGTTTGTGGGTGCTATACAAAAATAGCTTAGGTATGGTTTAAGGTACCGTGTTAATACTTTGTGTTAAGATAAGTTTGGTATACCTGGTATATAGGCAGAAGATAGGGGCAATGTGGTGTTGGTTCATCTCTGCTATAACTAAGGTAACACGCATGTGCAGAGGGTGTAGGTGTCATTAAAATGAACAGCCAGGTCCAGGCAACATGCATAATGCTTATCAAAAATGTCCAGATATAAGCAGAACATACCAACCCCACCAGAGAGATGGTAATGTGTCATGTAGTACCATTGCACATAACCTGTACACAAATTTATCATTCATCTCCATGAACCACGAACAGCCTTCGAACATGATAAAGGAATTTACACAATACTAGGAAGCATTAGTCAGTTGCTGATGTGGATGGATGTCAGTATGAGGGCAAAAATGATTGAAATAATAATTTTGGGATTAATCAATATTCTGGTGTAGAAACAGTTGTTGGCCCCTTTCTTCAAAACCCATATCTCCACTAAGTCTTGCTAGTTTGGGCGTTTGTGTGATTAACTATATAAAACTCCATAATATACATGATACATGTGATATATATACAGTGAAACTTCTATACACAGCACCCTAGGGACTTGCACAAGACTTGTGGTCCTTATACACAGTTGGTCTTTATATGCAAGTTCAGTAAAATGGAAAGTATGCCTCTAGGACCTGTATCATGTGGTATTGATAAGCAGGTGGTCTTTATATACAGGTGGTCTTTAGAGCAGGCTTGACTATATTAGATTCCAGTATGGCAGAACATGGATGTGTCCTACCGGTATTTCGTTCTGCTGTTCTGTAGCAATATTTGACTTCCTAGTGCCAGTGCTTTCCTATAATTTACATACGCCTGACATGGGGCAATTAGTGGCAAGGTCTGTGAATTGGAGTTTGCCTGTCTCCAAGCAATTAGAATCCCCGACACTTGTACTCTCCTGTAGTTACGAGCCGGGGAGTTTTGTTTTGGTAGGTGGTCCTTTGGGTGTTCTGTCGTATAAATAACAATGAGAGCAAAATAAGAAAAAAAAAGAGACAATCCGGTGCAAAAGAATTTATTTATAGTACTAATTATAGTCCCCCCCCCCAACAAATCGATTAGAACATGTAGAATCTAATTAATTGAATATTATTGGTACTTTGAAGAAATTTTAATCTTTTTGGTGAAGTAGGGAAACTTGTTTTGCATAACTTCTATTATTTTAAAATCGTGAGTAGATCATGACTAAAATTACTATTTTTATTTGTTGTTTTACATGATAATGATAACCATGATACAGTTGTCCCTGCATTTTAAGACCCTGCATTCCTGCATCTTCAGCCAGAAAAAAATGGTCTTAAATTGGAGGTGGTCTTAAAATTGAGGTATATTTATTTCGCAAATATAAGAATGGTATCACTGATAGCTGGTCTTAAAATGAAGGGAATTGTTAAATGGAGGGGTCTTAACTCGCAGGGACCACAGTAACAGGAAAAGAATTACACCATGTACATGTTATGCATATATTGTATACAACCCATGTTTACTTAAGGTACTGTTTTTGCTTGACAGCTAAACGCAATAGAATAAAATTTTCCTGTTTTAGGGCTTGAAGGTGGAAAGTTCTTCTTCAACACGGTGAAAGAAGGCGATCAGGTCGTATTCGCCACAGAAGACGACTCGGAGCGGACGCTGTGGGTCCAGGCCATATACCGGGCTACCGGACAGTCCCACAAACCGGTCCCCCCAGTCAGCCAGCCCAGCAAAATCAGCAATACGCAGCTGTCCCGGATGCAAGGAGGTGAGACACAGTGAAATACAGGAACTGAGGTTTGATTCCAAATCTGAGTTGGTTTCATTGGCTAACAGGTAATATTTCGTGTTTTTCCTTTGCAGTACTCCACACTCTCAGGGATATACCATTTTTACCCATAGTTTACATGTGTAATGCTGGTAACATTGGTGAACTACCGGCACAATATCTTTGATTAACCTTGTTTTCAGTTAATTAGTATAAAACCATGTTACTCTGTCTTAAATCATTTGTACATTGTATATGTATTTTTTAACACATACACAGCAGCAACAGTGATGACTAGTAGTAGTAGTAGTAGTAGTAGTAGTAGTAGTAATAGTAGTAGTAGTAGTAGTAGTAGTAGTAGTAATAGTTATTGTAGTGGTAGTAGTAGTAGTAGTAGTAGTAATACTTATTGTAGTAGTAGTAGTAGTAGTAGTAGTAGTGGTAGTAGTAGTAGTGCTGGTGGTGGTAGTAGTGGTTGTGGTAGTAGAAATAGTAAGTAGTAGTACGGGTACAACTACTACAGTCATCAGTTTACTCCTGCAGACACAGTTTGTGCCTATCTACCCGGTATGTGCACTGTATGGCATTTAGAAAGAACCTTGATGTTCGTTTTAATTTCCTTCTGCAACAAAATGCCCTTGTGACTTGCGGCTTTGAAATCTTTGTTTGTGAGATGTGAGCAAATGAGAAAGCTGATACCCGTAGGATATAAAGAAGCCAGTATCACTATCCTGATTGCTGGTTACCCGATACAGTTGGCATATATATGTATAAAGCCAGGGATTGGATTGAAACAGGATACCAGATGAAGAAATGGTGTGGGTAGTAGTAGGTGTGATGGATGGTTTGAATTGTCATGTGTAACAACTCGGGTTACAATAATTTCTTATCCACAGCATGAAAAAATATGTAAAAAAGTCCGAGGAAAACTTTTTTGCCATTCGTTTGACCAAGACTCGGAATGTGAGATAGTATCTATAATCATGCAGAGAGGGAAGTGATGTTATCAAAAAAAAATGTTTAAGCGAGTTATTGTAATGTAAAGAGGAAGTGTGTTTGGCACATTATGTATCGTGGATGACCTCTATAGGATAACCTCTATAGAGATTTGATATTAAGGGAGTGATGATTTCCATAGAAAGTTGATATTCAGTGAGGAATAAATTGTATACAGAGTTGATATTAAGTGAGAGATGATCTCTATAGAAATTTTATTTAAGTGAATTTAGTGAGTGATGACCTCCATAGAAAGTTGATATTCAGTGAGTAATAACATCTATACAGAGTTGATATTAAGTGAGAGATGACCTATATAGAAATTTTATTTAAGTGAGGGATGACCTCTATAGAGTTGATATTAAGTGAGAGATGACCTCTATAGAGTTGATATTAAGTATAGAGTTGATATTAAGTGAGGGATAAGTCAGATGATCTCTATAGAGAGCTGATATTAAGTGAGGGATAACCTCTATTGAAATTTGATATTAAGTGAGGGATAGCCTCTATAGAAATTTGGTTTAGTAGAGATTTGATATTAAGTGAGGAATGACCTCTACAGACAGTTGATATTAAGGGAGGAAGCACCATACTTTAATGTCAATGTTTCCTATTTCTGTGTTTACCAGATGCGGACCGGGCGCGTAAGCATGGCCTGGACGAGTTTGTACAGAGCGACCCCTGTCAGTTCAACCATCACGATCTGTTCACCGTCTTGCAGTGTCTCACCCTCGACTATCGACTCAATGACGCCTACACCTGTCTGGTTAGTAAGGGTCGAACTAGCTGAGACAGTAACATGAGTAAAAAGTGGAACCTCGTAGATCATGGCTGTTAAGTGCTTGCCATCCAGAAGTAGTAGTTATCCAGTGACCGTAACATGAGCACTTGACTCGTGACCATGATGAATCAATGCTTGGCCGATAAAGGAACGATGGTAACTCTACCATGTCTATAGAGTTAAGATATCAGGAAAACAGCATTTACTTGAATAATATGGTATTTATGGATTATATATTAATCTCGTTCTCAGATGTGTACTTATTGGTAGAATTTTTTTACCGTATTCATGTCAACACAGTTTGGTATATGATGAGTAAATTTAAAAAAGCAGGTGACAGGTAAGTATAGATTATGTATGAAGTGGCGTCACAGGTACATGTATAAATCCATCAATGTGTAATGCAAATCCTTCATGATTACAGCCACATATTTGAGTTCAATATGTCCTAACAAGTCTCTGATTGTTTTTCTGTACCAGGGTTGGTTCAGTCCTGGCCAGGTGTTCGTCCTGGATGAGTATTGTGCCCGATACGGCGTCCGGGGCTGTCACCGCCATCTCTCCTACCTAGGGGACCTGCTGGAACGAGCCGAGCAGGGCATCATGATCGACCCGACGCTCATACACTACAGCTTTGCTTTCTGTGCTTCTCATGTTCACGGCAACCGGTAAGCTACAGAGGCCGTTGTGCTTGTGATGTGCTGCTGTTCCAGATGACCTGGGCTGGTGTTTTCAAAAATATTTAAGTCTAGGTTCTAACTTAAAGTCAGATTTTTCTTAGCCAGACACATTGGGCCGGGCGTTGTGTGTTAGTTAACAGTGAGTAAGTTACAGCTGTTAACAGGAACTGGTTACCTATAGAAGCTATGCTAATGAGGTGCAACTACATGTAATGTTTATCCAGTTCTCATTTTCCTATAGTCAGCTGGAGCATTGTGAGGCATCTTTCCTTAAATCCAAAAAAATAAAAAATAAATAAATGAAAAATAAATAATCATTTGCAGTGCCCAAGTATATTTTGATAGTGATAACTGGGAGGAAGAGATCAGACGCATCTTTTTTCATCCTGTCCATCGAACAAACAATGTGAAAGTGGTCAGGGCAGTGGTCCATTGAAAACACCAGCCCTGGGGTATCTGGGGTAACTTTAAAAGCGTTCCGTCAAGGTCTGTTGATGTATAGATCTAGTGGTAGTACATTGTAGCTCCATCACCTACACGTAGCTTATAGTAACTACACAGCAATACAGATTACTTACACTTCGAGGCCTCTGGGCCTCTTTGCTGCCAGCTTACAGCAACCACACTTTCTACAAATCAGAGCTGCTCAGACCTGTTAGATAGCATCAGTCGCCAAGCCGAAATGTTTGAAATGTTGTGATGGTATACAAATCATGGAGTAATGTGCTGTGTATGATACAGCATCCAATACTGTAAGCCTGACCCTGGCAGTGGTGTGTTGGGACTCCTTTGTGGTACTAGTAGTAAGGTTTTGTCCTTATCCACCAGGCCTGACGGTATCGGAACAGTAACGGCAGAGGAGAAGGAAAAGTTTGACGAGATCAAGGATCGGTTACGTCATCTATTGGAAAACCAAATCATGCATTTCCGGTAAGCATGTGCTTGTAGTAGTGGTAACAGAAGTAGTAGTAGTAGCAGTAGCAGTAATAGTAGGTAGGTAGTGGAAGTAGGTGTAGTACCGGGTAGCAGTAGTTAGTAGGCATGTATCAGATTGTCCTAGTGAGCCTTTATGTGGCTTCACAGCATAAACTTAAGCTGTGCCCACATGGTCAAGCTGGTACTTGAAACTTTGCTGGTCTGAGAGGTTACTTTAAAAAAAAAGTAACCTGCGTAGCACCAGTATTTGGTTTGAAATACAGTGAAACCTAGGAATTAGTATTCTGAGGTGGCCTTATTTCTCAGGTCCATTTCCACATACTGAATGTGGCTATGGACTGAAATAGCTTTCCTTAATTCTCAGGGTGTCACTGTTTCTCAAGTGGTCTTAAAGGCAGGTTTCACTGTAGTTATATATCGTGTCCATTGTGCATGTTATACATATTTGAAATCCACTGAAAGGAGCTGTTGTGTTCTGTGTGAAGCTTAGTTTTATCTTGCTAAATATAATTCTGCTGATATCGGCCATTGTCATCTGTAATGACTACAGTCAATTTGAATTTCTTTTGCAGTTACTGCTTTCCATTTGGCAGACCAGAGGGTGCATTGAAAGCCACTCTATCACTGCTGGAAAGGGTAAGCGAAGCAGTTCAGAGTCAAATTAAGTTATACAGAAACCCTTTACGTGTGTTGTATGTTTATCAGAAACTTTTTTTTTAAGTTTTCTCATTTTAGACTATTATTTGCTTTACTTGATTTGCCCTAGCTGTTGTACTTTATATTATATTACTAGTATATTTCTATGGTCAATTTGTGGTTGTGTTTTATTTTATTTTTATTGTGGTTTTGTGCAACTCAAAGCTATATGGGTATCCATTTTCTTTGTCCACCTGTGTCATTTTCTCTGTGGGGGCCATAGATTTATGGAGCCCGTGGTTTCAGAAAGCACTTTTCCCACTTGCGGACAGCTTTGTAAGTAATTAGCCAGACCTGAAAAAGCAACAGCATTGAAATTTCTGTAGCAACAATTCTTTCATTTTGATACTGCCCTGATATCAAAGTGAAGCACTGAAATATTTTTATCGATAAGTAAAATATTTATGCACAACTTTCCTTTGAATCAGCCAGATCAGTTGAAGCTGTCCTTGAATTTTGTGATTGCTGTTGCGATGAAACCTATGTGGCTTTTTATGATAAATAATACTGCAAATTCAACTTGAAGCCTTTGATGAGATTTAGTATCAAGTATGCTGTACAATATTATATAGGAATATAGAACATCTGATTGACCTTGATAGGAAATATTGTTGTAAGTGGCTTTAAAATTAAAGTAATTTTCAGCTCATCATTTTCTTTCTGAAATCATGGACTAGCTGCGTATTCATGTTGTTAGAAGTGCGAGCTTGCAGTGTTACTTACCAGTGCGGTGCTAGTTATACCCGTGGCCTCTGTTACTATTGGATTGAATGATTTTGAATTATTTGAAAGAGAACGTGTGTAATGCTGAAAAACATATGTGTTCCTTTATTACTTTTTGTTGCGAGTTATCAGTATGTTTCATGCTTGTACAGGACTTCATGCATTTAAAGAATATTCCCATGGAATCTTTATCGAATGGTTAGATTTGCTGTAGCCTTTAGTGCCCTTTGAATGAATATCACGCCAGACATCATTGCTATATATATAGGAAGTAGCTTTTCAAATAAATTTTCACTATAATTAACACGATGCTGTGTTTAGCGTAAGTTTGTGGTTGAGATACATATTATACATAGTTTTCAGCAATTAATTTGATACAATGTGCATGCACGTAGATTTTCTCATGAATATTCAAATGTTCAGAGTGTTTGCTTTGGTTAAGAATTCACAAGCTCTACATGCTCTTGTTAATAACCGAAACATGGTGACTTGGTTATTAACATAATTTTGTAAATTTCAAATTTACATATATGCATTAGTTAGGCCACTGCTTGTAGAGCTGTCTTTGAGTTTTGTTTAACATGCACCGACTTTGTGATATCGTCATATAAATATTTGAATAATCGTATGCAGTCAGACCAATATTTTCTGGGAATGGGGCAGCTGGAGGACTGCCATGGGGGAAAAAAAATGAAAACCACTAAAAATTAGAAATATGTGCAGGCCTTGGCTTGACGGAAATCAAGTTATGTAAACTTCTATCCCTAACAAAATAAAAAAGGAAGGAAAAAATGAAACCGCTTTGCCTGGCCTGACGCTAAAACGAAAACCTTAGGGATCATTGTGGCGTCTGTGGCATCTGTTTGTCTCTTGTTAACGCGGTGCGGGTCGTCACGCACGACTCTGTGTGGGTCTCCCGCACCTACTCCTCCCCTTCCATCTGTCAGGTCATGCGTTGCAGCTACGGTGACCAAAACTCCATCACGGGCAACTTTGTGTACAAGGAGAATGCCCAGAACCAGGGCCGATGGGTACATACATACAGAAGCTGGTCTAATCCAAAACGTTGCTTGTCTCTGCACCTTAACTCATGCAGCAGTATCTAACCACATGCACTGCTCTTTTTTTTCCGCAACTTTTTTGCACTCGACTTTTTCTCGATTTGTTAAACACGGCCTGCTGCATGTGTTGTGTACATGTGTTAGAAATTGAACTACGCTTCCAAGAATTAATGCCAGGTCTGGAGTTCTGGAAAAAAGCAACATCTCAGTCTTCAGGATTTGAGTCATGTGACTTAACACCGTGATTTGCTAAGACTGTGACTTTAAGTACAGGGCTCGACAAAGCCAATGGCCCGATGGCCCGGGGCAACACAAATTGTAGGTGGGCCATTAGAAATGACAGCAGGTGGCCCGATGGGACCACTACAAACCTCTGTATTGCAAACAAATAATATGTACATTCTACAAGTTGGGCGACCTATTATTTGCTTCGGTCCAATAAAATTTTATTCAACTGGCCCAAAAGGGCCACCAATTATTTAGAGGAATGTAGAGCCCTGAAGTAAACACTTGGACTTGAGCCTTTTTCGAGAACTCGGGGCCCAGACTTCAGAACATGGGATTAAGTCAATAGATTATTCATGGAAGGAAGAGTATAGCTCTCTCTAGTGTTCGAGTGAGCCCTTCATGTTGTTACCAGGCAGTATACCTGTGACTACCAGAACCGAATTTATTGCGAAATTATATTCTGTGTTTCCATAGTTAAATCTGTCATGGTGCTACTAATCACTATAAATGAATACATGTAGATCTAGGTCTTTTTGCTTTGCAGAGAAAGTAATGACTTTGTAGATTACTGGAAATAAGTACTGGAAATCACATCATTCAAACAGTAGAAATGCTTGATATTACTTCTGTTGATCATGCCCTTTTCCCTTTTTTTGACATACGGTAATATCATCAACAAACTAACTATAATGCTGTTAATGGCAAAGTAAGATGCAGGCTGGGGGATATTACCATTGGCCCACGTTTTGCTCATAGTACATGTAGTAAGCCTGGCTAAACTGGGCCAAGCTTCATATGATAGTGACGCAGGAGTGTACAGCAGCACCGAGACAGTCCACAAACTAATAGAAATGACAGTAATAAGACACACATCTAGTAGTGGCACAGATATCGGTACATATGTCAGTCTTTACCAGCATCTTTGTTTACTCACACATTAGTGTATTTCCCCATGTTCTGGTGTCATCACTCTGTTATCTGATGTGTGAGACTTAATATTAGAGAGTGTTTCCCTGTTGCATCTTCTGTATTTCTGTTGTTACATGCATGCTAAATCCCAGAAACCATTCTGCTAATATAATTGGTATTTTGTGCTTGTTGCATAACACAGCGTACTGGTGATACATAGTATACCTAGTTGTATATTTCGAAGATTTGAATTTTTTTTGTCTGGATATATATTTTATAGAAGACTGTAATAACCATTGACAACTTCCTTCTTCAACCCATAACTCTAGACAGTCAAATTTGCTCTAAAGACCACCTGTATATAAAGACCACATTTCAAAGGTCCTCAGGGGTATGCTTTCCATGCTTTTGAACCTGTATATAAAGACCACCTGTGTATTGTTGGTCCCTAGTGCGGTCTTTATAAAGAAGTTTCCCTGTATTTAGACTCGATACTGTAAATTTTGTTTGTTTCTGCCTCATATAGCAGACGTTCTTAGATCAGTTCTCTGGACCACAATTCTAGAAAATACTCAAGTCTAAGTTTTGAGTTAAGTCACTAATCTGAGTAATGTGATTGGCTAAGAGTCTGACTTAACTAATCTGAGTAATGTGATTGGCTAAGAGTCTGACTTAACTAATCCGAGTAATGTGATTGGCTAAGAGTCTGACTTAA
>JAAUYG010031137.1_pt1 | contig 14189 bp, 12 predicted proteins | sample 7278091 | NCBI WGS metagenome assembly JAAUYG01 (sample SAMN14350201, study PRJNA611818) | marine sediment metagenome | isolation source: surface marine sediment (0.6m) | place: French Polynesia: Moorea | collected 2018-08
AATGATAACCAACACTACCTTGTTGATAATATATCGATATATGAATCATTGGGACTGCTGACATACCAATTATCGATATGCTGTGCAGTTAATGATAACCAATAATATAGTATATACTGCTGGCTGGGGTTTACTATATAGTATATTTATACATGATGTAGGCTATTGTTTACCTAATTATAGGCGTAGCACTTTTTGTCTTTGGCTCATACCCTAACCCCACTCTTTGTCATATTCTTTGCTGTGAATGCACCAGTCTTGCACATTCTACATCATCATGATCATGTACATGACTTCTAAATTAAGTTTAAAATTTTAAAATAAAATACAGATGTCACAGTTGAATGAGAGTTCAGAAATACCTACTACATACTCCGGCAATAAAAAATGAGATACATATTAAGTGCTGCTTGTATACTTGTATGTCGATCATTTGTTGCCATCTACATTTCAGCCCGTGTTAGTATAGTCCAGGCGTCATTCCCCCTGTATGTACAGGAAGGGAGAAACCTGACACTGCAATGTAACAGCTCAGACGAGAAACTGCTAGAGTGGGTGATGAACACGCAGAGCACCGGACTGAATTCCACTCCTGTTGAGGACTTGCTAACACCTGGTGGTCCCTATGTGACACGTTACTTAGTGGAGAAGCCATCCGGATATGTGGAAAGCACGTTCACCAAGACGAATATGAGATTACAAGATGGAGGCATGTACCAGTGCCGGGATGCAAAAAGACAGAACAGTTTTGCTTTATGGGCTACTGTCCTCTCCAGTAAGTAACAAAAACATGTACTTCAGACTGCTGCCTGCACTTCATATTTTATCATAGCCGGGTTGAGTTTTTGTTCTGAAGTTAACACTTATACAGAGCTGACTGTGTATATTCAGATATTCATGATATTTGAAAAGTGTTACCAGACATGACTAGTGTTACTATAGCTTGTGACCTTATATTTATCTATATGGCATGTGTAGTGCAGGAAGTTATGATAGTTTGGAGATAATTTCTTGAGTATTATGTGGTAACCACCTGGAAGATGAGAAAAAGCGACTCTTTATGATGTCCTTTGAGTGGCTTGTTACTGACTTTACATGTTATGCCAATTTATGGACACACTGTACGACAGACTGTTGGTTTGTATGTACAGAAGTCATCCATACCCCATGTACCCATTGGTTGAATATTTTAATGTAAGCTAACGTTTTTTCAGTCGAACCCAAAAGCCGCAGAGTGGATGCAAAGGTTGCTGAAGCAGTGGAAATGGAGTGTATTATATCAGGTTTTACAAGCAACCTCCCAGAGATATCCTATGATTGGTTTTATAAGGAAGCCATTATCCTGCCACCAAATGCCCGATATGAGATAACAGGCGATCTGGGCAAAACAACTCTAACCATTCCAAATCCAAGTGAGTATAAAATGTTATTTGTATGCATGTATGGATATGTGCTGTTACTATATAGGTACCTGATAAATCTCCCTATACTTATCATCATTGGAACGATCGTGCAATAAATGTCGTATTGAAGGATGACCTTTTGTTTATCGCATTCTGACCCCAACCCAGATTTTCAGCCAATAGCAAAGGCACATGTCATGTGCCCTATGTTTGCATATTTCTGTCATTTACTAATATATCACTTGTGTTACCAAGGTCCCTGGCTGTTGCTATATGCCCTACAGGCATGAAAAGGAAAACCATTGGGATCACTACTGTGTCGAAATGGGCTTTTCTTGTATAAAATTTGACTTAATATCACGTAGCATGTGCTAAAAGTGAAGTAGCAGGTATATAAATAAAAATGTACAATGATGTAGTGTTATTGCACTTGTTTAACAATGTATTTCTGTATGGACCAACTGCGTTCATTCCGACTTCCTAGTTCATCGGAATGAATGCAACTGTTGGTCCATACAAAAATAAATCATTGAACTCATGCGATAATCCTTAAATACTAGTACAGTTATGACAATTATGTGTCTAAAAAACTGGTTTGTTCCTGTTCAGCTGTTGGCACAGTAATTAGGTAGTACATGTTAGTATATGTCCAAGTACATGGTCAGGTTATCAAATATTGGATATATGGTCCTAGCAGACTCAGACAGTTGTAAGACATTAATTAATTATTTAATTCCAGCTGCCTCTGATCAGGGATACTACAACTGCAGTTTCACAATGTCCACCAACCTTGGTTCAGTGACATTTAAGGAGACTGTAGTGGTAAACAGTAAGTAAAGACTTTATAGTTTCAGCATGTCTTGTTAGTAGTTTATGTGTAAAATTCTTTGTAAGCCCATTTATAAACCCTACGTATTTATCCACATAATGAAGTCACCATGATTATTATGCGTGGCTCTTGTACATGCATCCCAGTATCAGCTCACCGGTATGACAAAACTTGCAGTAACTTCTTTATGCTTCATTCTGATGTACCGGTATGTGTCTTAAATATCTAGTTTACCTGTAACTCTAAAGCTATGGCTTAGACCGCGGGTTACATAAATACTTGATTTAGCAACATAGTGGAACCTGGGAATTAAGACAACCACAGGACTAAACATCTGGTCTTAATTGTGAGGTGGTCTTATTCTAGGACTACTAAACAATGATAATGTAGCTTAGTACAGTATTCCCCCGCTAATAGGGACACCCCTTCCGCCAAATAATTCTGTCCTGATTAGAAAGGTGTCGTTTGGTGGGAGGGAGTATTAAAAGCATTCAGAGTACTTGCTGCCAAATAATTCTCTCCTTATTAGAGAGGTGTCTTTAGGCAAGAGTGTCCTTTAAGAGAGGGGCTACTGTACTGCTCTGTGCTGGGAAGTGGGCTTTATTATGAGGTGATCGCGATGTGAGATTTCACCGTATGTACTTTTCAAGCACTTGATGAACAGGTGTGATGGTTAACAGGTATAACAAACACAAACAGGCATGATATTTACAGGTACCTGAATGTATAATGATCTTTTCTATATCTTTTTCAGCTTCTGCCTTGGGTTCAGCCAACATTGTGATTCCGCTTCTTCCAAGACCACTTCTTGCTTTAATGCTGTTGCTCTACACATGTTTATTTCAAACATAGAAGTAGGAATAATTTCTTTAGTTTTTTTTTGCTGCAGGTCCTTGCAATCTGCAACATATTTACCTGCACATGTAGTTAAAATTATGTGAATATAAAGAAACTACGGCCTTATTCCACAGTGATCATATACACCAGTTGACAATGGTTGACATATGTACAGGTATTTTGCATCAAAATGTAGAGACAATTTTGAGGAAAAAATCAAAAAATGTGCCACAACATAATTAGTTTGTAATATTCATACATGTACATGTATTCAAGTGCTTTTGAGAGAATATTATGCTTGTAAATATTTCTAACATGAAATTGTACCAATGTAGTTTGCTATGGAAACATGTTGGTGTTAATATATCACCATCCTGTGTTGGACTAATAGCCCTGGTACCTCTCAAGTCTCACTGTACTATTTCTTACAAAGCATGTGGAATACTAGAAAGCAGTTACTATCCAGCGGTCATATCTCAAAGCTGTAGCATGGTAGGTTTAACTTAATAATGACTGCGGCCCTAAATTAATGCTCTGTATAGGCATACTAGTGTGGGTTTTGTTTATTAGGTGCTTATCTGCTTATGTCATGATATTTATCAACCTGCTCAGTATTGCAATCTTTGTGGCATGGACTGCTGCGGCAATGCAGTAGCGTGCCGTGATCCTATCTATACAACCGAGTTGTGATGAAAAGATCTGTGTTGCTCATTTCTGAGATGTGTGTCTTCTATGAACTGTCATTTGTACATATTTGTTTGGTTAAGTTTTGTACAGCCTTTGTTTGTAATTTGTGACATTTCAGGGTTTTTGTTCGTGCCCAATGACTGATGTTGACTTACATCTTGCATTTAAACAATAGGAGTTCATCATGTTTATAGCATTCTATATTTTGTATTTCATAAGTCAGACCATTCTGTGTGTCAGAAATCATGACTAATCTGGTATTACGTGTATTAGGCACCTCTACAGATGGCAGGTAGTGCATATATGTATCTCGGAGCAGTTTTCTAATGTTGATTATGAGAACGAATAGCCTGGCGTTTATGAAAGATCTGGTTTCATACCTAAAAGGCTGAAACATGACACTTAGTATTACATTCTAAAAACTTCATATCATGAAGAATACATAAGTGTGAGCCTGTTAAAGTTTTGACCAAGAAAAACAATTGTAACAATTGTGTGCCTTGATTGAGAACTTGTATAATGGTGTACCATCTCGAAGTTAAATTTCTGATCAGTTCATTTTCAGTATTGTATAGGATAGTTTATAATGACCATGGAAGTGAGTCTTAAAATGAGCATTTGGCTTTCTTGAGCAGTAACCTTTCCAGCTGGGCCAGTGTATGACTTGTCTAAACAGCCCAGTCAGGGGAACTAATGTTATGAGTAGGCCAATACGATGTAGAAAAGTATGAAGTCGAGCTTGACATCATGCTTATTCAAAATCAAAATACTGCATGAGTTAATATATTATAGACTTCTTAATTTCAATAAATTCTGATCGATATAATTGTCTAGTCAAAATGTGTGAATTCGCAAACTGAAGGTCTTGTCTCAAAACATCACTACAAATACATGCAATATTGTGAAAATTGTCTTGTGGTGGTGTCGGTCCTTTGGTCTTTTTTCTGCATGGTATAAAGAAAGTTGTGCAATTTTAGGAAAACATATCTCGAACAGAATCTCGTGGTTGCATAATGTCTGGTACACAAGCTACAATTTCTGTGATAGTTGCACAGATGACAGTTTTGATGCAAACGTAAAGCTTTTTTGCAGTGAAGTTTCAATTTATTTCATAAGGTTTGCAACAAGCAATAAGTATATAAATGCAAATAAATGTAAATCTTATGCTATAAACTTGAATTAGTGTAGCAGGTGTATTCATAGTTTGCCTGTGCCCAAACAAAACAGACCATAGTACATGTATACATATGCTATACATTCTAAAATGTGATCTATATGATTAAGTGCTTCACTTAATCACAATAAAAACTCACTGTAAAAAAAACCTCTGTATTTTTTTTGGTCAATGACAGGAGGTTTTAGATACATCTGTATTTTGTCTTGAATATATGTGTGTTATATGTATGATAATATTAAGGGCAAAAAAACATTGTCAGAAGCATTGAAGAGGCATACTGAAAACTGGTGTTTAGGAATATGGTTTTAAACCGGTAATTCCATCTTTCAAAGAAGGCGTATAGGTAATTAGGTTATCAAGATATGATTGTTACATCAGAGAGAAGGGGCAGAATATTAAAGATCATTCGCGTGTAAAACATTCCTTGTGCTAGGTGCTTGCTAATAGGTCGAAAAAAAGACCCCTCCCCTAAACTAGTGTTGTCTTTGAAAAAGATTACTTTGAGTGCATATAGTTTTGTAGTTAGCTAATCCAAAGACATTTGTCCATCAGTTGTATTTCATTTACATGTAGAACACATGTAATAGAGATGGTCTGTTCTAGGAAAAGCTAAACTATGTATACAGTAGTCCCCATGGAATTGCAATACGCTTGTGCAAAAATAATTCTGTCCTTATTAGAGAGCATATCCTTTGATGAGAGGGAGCATCCTAAAGCATTCACAGTACCTACTGCCAAAAGTTTTGGTCTTTTCTAGAAGGGTGTCCTCACAAGAGAGTGTCTTTTAAGAGGGGGACCATTGTGCTTCTTAAAGTCTTAGAAAGATTGTTATTCTACTCACCGAGTCTTTAAATAAAAACTTAATTTTGTTCCCTAATTGGGGGAGCAAAATCCAGTTTGCAAAAGACTATGAAGAGTGACAATTTTTCTATTATGGATCCTGAGTCCAGGAACATATATTCTGGTGCATACTTCTTGTTTTTGATGTTACACATTCTTCTCACTTGACAAGGTAATAAATGAGATGAATCAATCCAAGCTTTGACGTTTGTAACAAGGTTTGAGAGGGCAGGAAGGTATCAAGTAACTAATCTTTAGGATAAGTGCAAATTAATGAGACCAAAGACCATAAGTATTCTTGTTTCATACAAAAGGAATGTTTACAGGAAACACAGGTCACAGTCGTGGCCACCAGGCATTTTCCAGTTTAAATAGAAACTACCGGTATATGCGAATCCATAGGCTCAGATCTGCACTTGACACATCACTGGAGTTGTTGAAGCCTTTTTCTGAACCAATCACTCCCTGACATGTGGCGAGATTCCGTGAAGGCCATCATTGCTTCATAACGCTCTTGTATCTCGAACTTGCAGGAAAAGTGTAATTTGCGAAGACACACTGGACAAAGATGAAGAGGTCTAGAATCACTTTCCTCGGCATGCATTGACCCATTCATCAGGCAGTTGTAAAAGATGCAGTGACGTATTCCAAACATGTGGCTGATTTCATGGCACATCAGCTTGCATGCACGTACCAGAAGGGTCGACTTTTCTGCACTGATGATTTGCATGGAACAAATGAGACAAACCAAAATAAATAGTTCATCAGAGAGCACATTGAAATAGCACAGATGACAGAATAAAACTTAACAGGCACATTTTAAATTCAGAAGAATACTTGCTACAAGATGAAGCAGTATTGTCTATTTAATTCTACCTTCACTGAAGATTGTTTTAACTGCCATTGTGCACTTCATATTCTTTGAAACATTGTAGCTCTGATACTGAGTAAAAGCATAAGTACATAGCTACTCATGTACTACACATATACATGTAATCATATTGTATTTATAGAATACAAATGTGGGTTTATATATATAGTGGTTTATGTGTGTGCATATGCACACAACATGAATATAATATGAAGACCTATTGTAATGAAAAATGGCTACGAGGACTACCTGGTCATGCCTTTCATGCTTTGGTGCGCATTTGGAAAAGAGGGAATATGCCGACAGAGGGAGTATACACCAACACGGTTGGATAAATTTGCCAGCCCAAAGACAAAGTTCCAGCTGTCTCTTGGATAAAGGTCACACAGGGTTACAGCTGCCAAGCAATATGCATCTTCAGGCAAAATCTGAATCATTTTGGCCAATATCTCCTGTGCATGAACCTGCTTCTTATGTGTAAACTCGTTAGTCCGACTTGCGATGCCATCATGGAAAGATGTCGGTTCTGCAATTTTAACCGGCAATCCAAAGAATATGGATGCAAACTGCCGTAATGCTTCCAAAATCTCACTAGGTACAGCATCCTCGAAGAAAGTGAGTGGTAAGATGTATATGGTATGACGATGTTTATCTGGGACATTTCGACTTCTTAAAAGAAATTGCTGAAAGGTTTGTCCTTTCTCATGCTGCGATGCAAGCCAGTCTTGTGGATCCGGTTGTCGAATGTGGTCAAACATGTCCTCGTCTTTCAAAGAAAGAGAAAAAAATGCTGCATACAATTATCAGTAATGGCATTATTGTGAATGATTATTCGGTAAGAAACAATACAATAGGAAATGTTCTGATGCAAGCCTTAAATTTAGGCTTCTATGGTCAGATCTATGTCAGATTTTCTAAGCTTATGTTTCCGGCTCCAATGATACTGGCTTTAAAATCACACATTATTGGCTGGTCTTCCCAAAAGATATGGCGTCTATTTTTGAAAGTGTTTATGTTGTTTGATTCCACAATGTATCGGGGAAGACCGGTATAATCACTTATATATGGATTACTTAACAATATGTGTTATTGTTATTACTAGTATTGTTAAACCCCTGCATCTTTATTTACTCTCACAAGAAATATTCAGACCCCAATTAAATTATATAAGTGTACATCAGAACCTATCAGTAGCTTGATACAACTGGTACAAATGTATGTATACGGTGTAACTTCCATGGCACTAACCAGGAACTAAAGCTCTGATGAATTCTTTGTTAACCTCAATCCCCTCTTTTTCATAGGGTTCCGTATAGAGAAGCGAGTGGTCATCTTCATTGAACCGTCTGACATCTTGCTGTAATGTACAGTCCAGAAAACTACATGAACTAAATCAGTTGTACATGCATGGGCAAACTTGAAAACTGTATTTTACATGGCGGAATATGAAAAACTATTAACATAATCCAAAAGATATATATATAAAAAAGTAATCGTCAAGGGTAACTTTACCATATGAAACAGCAACCCTGATGGTTAAAAGTTTTCTTTGGGAAAGTACTAATTTAGCGCGGTCCGCGATAGCGGGATGCCGGGGCGGGATGCCCCTCATCGTCCCTATAGCAAGCGGCCGAGTTGTCAAGGGTTGTCAAGCGATTTGCCACTGAACCTACTTTGGCCTGTATAATCCCAACAGCCTCGTAACATTCCTTCTGAGTCGGAATTTTGAAAGTAGCCATTATAAAGGACAATGTTTGTAAAATTCTGAATGCCAGAAATACGAATAAAAAGAGGTGAACACCCGGAATCAACAGCAGCTGACCATTGCGTAAGTTGTAACTCGCACTGTGTACGCTAGGGGGAGCAACTCGATCATACCCCCTATTTTTCGCTCAGACGTACAGTGCTGCAGCGCGAAGATGTTCATGTGTTAGATTAATTTAAACATTTTTCTTATTTGACGAACCATCACGTGCACTTGAACAGTTGAAATGCATATCGGGGTATTTATTATGGAGAGCTTGTATTTGTATGACACAGTTGGTGAATGACAGGCTAGATCACAGGCGCTTGGAACCTTTTACAGTCGGGTGTATCATATAGACTAGAAATTTCTATAGAATTACTTTTTTTTTTTTTTTGGAGAATGTTCCAAGCGCCTGTGGGCTAGATGTAGCCTATTCTCACTGATTCTAGCCTCTAGTCTAGGCCTAAAACTCCGGCTAAAATCAGGGGCTAAAATGTAAAATAAGCACTGATAAGAGTAACACTGAGCATGCTGAGTGGTATCGTTGCTTGGACAGTGCACGAGTAAAGTCTTAACCACGAGTTCCTGTTTACTGGTGTACAAGCGGTGTATGTACTATGGTTAATCCGCCCCCTGAGACGACCCGCCCTAAAATTGTGTAGACGACCCGCCCTTGCCTTGCTGTAGCTGTGTGTTGGCTTAATAACAGTATTCACAGTTTCACAAAATAGACAAAACATTGGTAGCAAAGAAATTGTTTGAAACAAATATTGAAAATAGATTCCTCAGTTATTACTGCGTCAAGCCACATTATCAGATTATATAGTTTTGTGAGACTTCTAGTACTAATATTTTGCTAAAGGATATGATGGCTGTCAATATATATGATAAAAAATAGCGTATTTCAATGGGAATTTTGTCAATTTCGGCCACATTTTGACTTGATTTCAATTTAGGGTTTACAAACGTTTTTGAAAATTTGGCCACTTAGGTAAAACCCCTTCTGTAACTTGCTCAGATAGCACCTAACTTCGAAACAGATCACCCAAAGATTTGAGGGCAGGTCATCTCAGAGGGCGGGTTAACTTCACTTGTATCCACTAGCATTTCCCTAGGGGACAAATAAAGAGTCATATCATTGCTACAGTCTTAACCCTAGTCTGTGGCGTTTATCCACTAGTCACCTATCAGCCTATCGGATTCCACAGCCGATAGGCGACCAGTGGACCCGGCCAGTGGATAAACGCTACAGACTGCAGTTAAGCAGGTTAATATTGTAGTCTATACCCAGTCTCTGCCTGGCCTGTCAGATGTTGGCACCTGTGTGAAAAAGTCTTTGTGGGTGCCGCAATCTTTGTTCGCTATAGCAAACACTCAGATTTGTTGTTTGGTTCCATTCAGCAAACGTTCGCTGCGAACAGTCGTTCAGTAGAACAAACATTCATTCAAATGTTCGCTGTGTTGGCTGGTCTGAATGCAGACCAGATATTTTGGATATGTACTAATAGCCCGCCTGAGTATCTATAGCCGGAAGACCAGCAGAAAGGCATGCATTTCAGTAAAGATCAGCTATCGAGCGATTTTCGTCATTAAATCTGAAAACGTTCACAACTTTATTATCATCAAGTGAATCGTGCTTCATCAAAATGATAGTTATTTTTTTCTTGTTAATTTTGGTCGCAACTTTGTGAGTACTCTGAGTTTCTCGCAACTTCTTTTTAGAAATACATGTATCAGCTATGATCCCTTGCTGAGGTGAGTTTGTTCAACATATATACTTGCATTCAGCTTACTTCCATTAACACAAGCTGAGCGACAACGATATTCTGCAGCTTCAACTTTTATATGTGAATAGTTTTACAGGTTTTAGACAAAAATATTTTGAGTTTTTTTCATGTTTGGCAATGGTGTCATGAGTATGTTTCAAATATATGTGAATTTTTTTTCCTACATTTTCACAGTCATGACTGGATTGCAAATATATAATTGAACTGCTGCTGCTAGTTAAAGATTAAACCCCACCAGCGGTTTCCTGCAGTGCCTTTGTGTGTACATCCGTGTGTGTGTGTGTGGCTGTTAACAACCTAGCTCAAAAAGTATTTCACCAATCAACTTCATTTTCCATGGGGGGCTTCCCGTGGACCCAGGGATGAAGTGGTTCGATTTTGAGCAAAATGTCCCTGGGGTTAGGGTGGGCTTGGGGGTCCAAAATTGTGGCCCAATGATAAGAGATAGGGAGAAAATTTTCAAGTGCATATAATATAGTGCCTAAACGGTGAGAGATAGGCATTTGTTACTATTAGCCATTAATAGGAACTCATATGTGGAGAGTCCAACTCCATGATTAGATTTGCTCTTGAGTGACCTTGAAAGGTCAAAGTCAAGGTCACTCATAATATTTCAAACCCTTGTTACAAACCCACTGTCCCAGTGGTCTTTCTTGTTAAATATAATTTTGGTAATATTTTGTTTCAGGGCTCCACAAGAAAATAGACTACATGACAACTACGTGTACTGACAACCCTTCAAAATGTCTGCAATTGCTGTACCAGATTCAAGCAAGAAACTGATAAGATCGGTCTTACTCTCCCGGGTTGGAGGTATTCCTTTAACAGATTTTCCAGGTGCCTATAGAAACCTGGTTGGTTCAAAACTCAACTGGATTTCACTGGGCTTCAAGACATGTGGCGATTTGCTAGAAAGCATTCCAGATGTAGCCAGGTGAGTTGTTAATTTCATTACCTAATTTGGTGTCAAACCGTAATTCCTACGCTGTTGGCTCCAGTCAATGGACAACTAGCCATCCTACAAGCAAAACGACCCAATCCCCAATCATAACTCTCAACCTCAGCCTGATGCTCCATCTTGGGGGTCTGATCGATATACAGCCAGGGTTTTAGTTTTTCCCTCCCTGGCCCTCCTTGGTGATCTGTGGTCCTTTGTCATTTGTCGGCCAGGGGAGTGTGGTCGAGCAATATCAATTTTCTCGCCATATACTATTAAATTTTCTCAAGATGGAGACTGTTTTCCTCTCCTTGAGGAGATTCCAGAGGTGGCTGTGCGGCACTCGTGTCCTGGTTCAGACAGACAGGACCTTGGTGATGCACTATCTGAACATGGGCGAGAGGGACCAGGTCCAGGAACCTGCACTTGAAGGGTCAGGTGATTATTCAGTGGTGTCAAGAATCTCACTGACAGCAGTCCACATTTCGGGCCCCGACAATGTCGAGGCCAATGGCCTCTCTTGTCATCAAGTTGAGAATCCTCTCCAGTTGGAGCTTTCTACAAAATGGTTTCTGGACCCCAGGGTGACTTCCCTTCTCTTCGGTATTTGGGGGCTACCTACAGTAGACCTATGCGCCACTTGTCTGAACAACAAGGATGAGGCATTTTTGCCTCCCAGACTCTTGTGTTGCCAGGCAACCCTGTGAAAGAGGAATTGTCTCCCACCCCCACCCCTCCTGTCGCTTGTTCTACATAAGATGATTCGGGAGGAGGGTCAGGTCATCGTGATTCTACCATGGTTACCCCGAGAAGGGTGGTTTCCCCTGGTCCTGCAGCTCCTCGTAAACCCACCAGTGTTGCTACCACGGCACAACAGTCTTCTCAGGCTGAACGGATTGGTGACCGTGTACCCCAACCTCTGAGAACTCCACCTAGCTGCCTGGGGACTTTTGGGAGATCTCTCTGCAGGTGAGGTGTTTCGAGAGAGGCTGCAGCCACCATAAAATTTGCAGCTCATAGACTGTTGGTGTGAAATCTGTACCACTAAGGGGCAGTCCGTTTGTCACTGGTGTTCTCGAAGGATCCCCTTCACCCTTCTACTTCTATCAGAACGGTGCTGGGTGCGGCATTTGGACTTTAAACATTCCATTATTCTTAGCCATATCTCCACCCTGAGTTCATGCACGAACAAGTTTGATGAAGTGTCGGTAGGTCATCATCCCCTGGTGGCTAATTGGGTTCTTGGCGAGAGATTGCAAAATCCACCTCGATGATCTTTCTTTCTTCTGTAGGGTTTATCAGTGGTTCTGGTAGCTGTCTGGTAGCTGTCACTGAAGAGATGTTCGAGCCTCTGCATCATGCCACACCCAAGGACTTGATGCTTCAAGCTCTCTTCCTTTTAGCCGCTGCCTCTGCTTGTAGGGTTTCTGAAATCCATGCATTTTGCATTGATACTTCTTTCCTGATTCAGAATCGACTGTCTTTGCATCTGGCACTGAACCCAGCGTTCCTGCCCAAGACGTCCAGAGAGGTGCCCCTTTCCTCAACCTTGTCGTTGAGCTTACTGCTTTTTACCCAGAACCAACTAGGCCTCTGGAACAGGGTCCCCACTTAATGTGTCCACTCTATGCCCTGCATTCACCGCATGGCGCATTCCTATGGACAGAACGGGTCTATGTCTATTGGGATGAGGGAAGGGCTCATCACCCTGTATTGAAGTGCAGGATAATCCCCTGTCTCAGTGGAGCTATTCGTTCCACCTATCACCATTTAGGCCAAAACACGAGATCCTTCATGCTAACCCTCTTTCGATATGGGGCGTGGCAGCCTCCTGGGCCAATATAGCCAGAGTACCAGCCTCAGAAATCTGTTGTGCAGCTACCTGGTCGGAAACGTGTACTTTTGCCCAATTCCACAAATTGGATTTTTCTCACGTTGGTTTTGGTTCCGCCGTTTTCGATGCAGCTAAATGTGTTCCCTCCCTTTTCTCATCCCTTCCCTATCTTGGCTTTTGCAGGTAGTAGAGAGTGGGGTTCTGGTTCCCCCTACCACACCTGGGGATTAGAGATTTTTTTAAATTGGGTGTTAGAGGTATGGGCTCTCCCGTTACATGCACCGCACCCTGTAGGTTGCACTTCTTCTTTTTGAGGTAATGAAAACCACCAAAAATATACATGTTGCTTGCCTCCCAGCACCTGCACTGTGTCTGCACTCTGCACCATGTTTTCCACATTGGGCCCTGCTCCAGATTTGCATCTGTGTGGCAGACAGGTTGTTACTGGGGCTCCGGTAGGAGGGAGCGTCAGTGTTGCTCTGCTGTTCTGACCATCAGCCTGGGACTCCTCTCCGAGTTTTTCCTGGCCTGACTTTTGTCTTAAATTTTGCTAGTTATCCACAATGATCCATTCCACATTTTTCCTTCTGGACCTAATCATGGGGACAGCTCTTGCCGCCCGCCTGGTCTCACAGATGCCAGCTGAGAAGGAGTGGGACACTTACACTGTACCTTCTTTTCCTGGGCTTTGCTTTTCTCCCGAGCGAGGAAGCAGTTTGCGTCAGTTGGATGGACACCTCCTATCCTAAGTACTGCTTGGGATTTTGGTGTAAGAATTATGGTTTGACATCGCTTTAGGCGCTTTAGGTGATAAAGTTGCACATTCTCTAGATGTGAATTGTCAAACCATAATTCGACCCTCGGCTAGTCAGGCCTCTTTCCCCTCTCCTTGAATTATGCGGGATAGGGCCCTCTGGTTTCTCTTCCAGCTTTGCGGGACCCAATTTGAACTGAGGGATCGGCAAAATGATTGCTTGTCGTTATCCGACAAACCAAGTTATGCTTGATTATGCCTGACCACTTCTCAGTGGGGGCCCAACCACCTGCAATGGCTTGAAGGTAGCCATGCACTTTTATTTTATTGGGGCATCCCGTCCGCTGACGGGATCCCCTTAAGGGGTTGCCGACTTTTTTTTTTGTTGTTCTTTTTTTTCCACCGTGTAGTGTTTTTTTTTTTCCGCCGCACCTTCAGTGGCCATTTGTGGTGAAGAAAACAACGGATTGGGCTGAAATTTTGCAC